>Ga0308163_10000899_pt1 | contig 39730 bp, 38 predicted proteins | sample PhyTR1_FD_201037 | JGI IMG/M metagenome (GOLD analysis project Ga0308163, IMG submission 201037) | Phyllosphere microbial communities from UC Gill Tract Community Farm, Albany, California, United States - DLSLT.R1 | ecosystem: Host-associated > Plants > Phyllosphere > Unclassified | place: USA... | reverse complement strand
CCAGCAAGGCCTGCGCACCCCCGGCCTCGCGGTGATCCTGGTCGGCAGCGATCCTGCCTCTCAGGTTTATGTCTCGCACAAGCGTAAAGACTGTGAAGAGGTTGGCTTCCTCTCTCAAGCCTACGACCTGCCCTCCGACACCACTCAGGACGCCCTGACCGATCTGATCGATCGCCTCAATGACGACCCGGCCATCGACGGCGTTCTCCTGCAGTTGCCTCTGCCCGAACATCTCGACGCGTCCAAGCTGCTGGAACGCATTCGCCCGGACAAAGACGTCGACGGTTTCCATCCGTACAACGTCGGCCGCCTGGCCCAGCGCATCCCGCTGCTGCGCCCCTGCACCCCGAAAGGCATCATGACCTTGCTGGAAAGCACTGGTGCTGATCTTTACGGGATGGACGCGGTAGTCGTGGGCGCCTCCAATATCGTCGGTCGCCCGATGGCCATGGAATTGTTGCTGGCCGGCTGCACCGTCACTGTCACTCACCGCTTCACCAAGGATCTGGCGGGCCACGTCGGCCGTGCTGATCTGGTGGTCGTCGCCGCCGGCAAGCCGGGCCTGGTCAAGGGCGAGTGGATCAAGGAAGGCGCGATCGTGATCGACGTCGGCATCAACCGTCAGGACGACGGCAAACTGGTCGGTGACGTTGTCTACGAAACCGCCCTGCCCCGCGCCGGCTGGATCACCCCGGTACCGGGCGGCGTTGGCCCGATGACCCGCGCCTGCCTGCTGGAAAACACGCTCTACGCCGCAGAAACCCTGCACGTCTGACCGGATTTTCCGCTGCGCCAGAACCCCGCCTTGTGCGGGGTTTTTCGTGCCTGAGAAAAAACTTCAACCGTTCGCCGGAAACCGCTCTTTTTACAGGCCTTTTCACGAGATTTTCAGGTCTTACAAACAACCATCGACAGTTCTTCAGCCATACTCCTAAAATGCGCCGGCTTTAAGAAATAACCCGTTACAAACTAACGGTATACCCAACCTTTTAGAGTTCACCCGCGTGAAAATTCGTCTCTCGATTCTGAGCCTGTTGTTTGCTGTTACAGGCACATTCATCACGCCAACGATCAACGCTGCGGAAACCACCGCTGCCCCACGTGACGCTTCGACTTTGAAGATCGCGTCCGGCAGCGCCCTGCTCATGGATATGCAGACCAATAAAGTCATCTATTCCAGCAACCCTGACGTGATCGTGCCGATCGCTTCCGTCAGCAAGCTGATGACGGGCCTGGTCGTGGTAGAAGCTCGACAGAACATGGACGAATGGATCGATGTCGACATCAGGAACACTCCGGAAATGAAGGGTGTGTTCTCCCGGGTCAAACTCAAGAGTGAGCTGCCGCGCCGCGAGATGCTGCTGATCGCCTTGATGTCTTCGGAAAACCGCGCCGCCGCCAGCCTCGCCCATCACTATCCCGGCGGCTACGCTGCTTTTATCGCGGCGATGAACGCCAAGGCCAAGGCGCTGGGCATGACCAGCACGCACTTTGTCGAGCCGACCGGCTTGTCGGAGCGCAACGTTTCCACCGCCCGCGACCTGAGCAAACTGCTGGTGGCTGCGCACAAGCAACCGCTTCTGGTGCAACTGACCACCACCAAGGAAAAAACCGTGGCGTTCCGCAAGCCCAACTACACCCTGGGCTTCCGCAATACCGACCACTTGGTCAATAAGGCCGATTGGGACATCAAGATCACCAAGACCGGCTTCACCAACCCGGCCGGCCATTGCCTGGTGCTGGTGACGAAGATGGGCAACCGTCCGGTCGCCCTGGTGATTCTCGATGCGTTTGGCAAATACACGCATTTTGCCGATGCCAGCCGCATCCGCAGCTGGGTGGAAACCGGGCGCAGCGCCAGTGTTCCTGCGGTGGCACAGCAATACAAAGCCGACAAGAACCTCAAGAGCCGTCAGAGCGGCGTGGTCGAGGCGGCCAAGTAGATCCAGCGAGCATGAAAAAGCCCCGAATCTTCGGGGCTTTTTTTCATCTGCGCATCAGTCGTTGGGCAGCGGCATCTTGTCGTCATCGGGGATACCATCGCCCGAGCTCGGCTCTGGCGAAACCTCCCGCGTCAGCACATTGGGCCGGGCCATCGGGTCACGCATCGGGCTGTCCGGGTCCAGCACCGGATCAACCTCAGGCTCCGGCGTGGTCGGCACGCTGTCAGGTTTGTGGTCATCGAAGCTTGAATCGGTACTCATACGCACCTCACATCAAGGTTTCAGATCGGCTAACGGATCATAGGGCTTGGCCGGTTTCTTCGGATCTTCACCGGGCTCGACATCCAGCGGCGCCTTCGCCGGCCCGACCGGATCGACTTGCGGATCGTCAAGGTCCGGCGAATCCGGATCGAAGCCCAGATCATCGCCCGCAGAATGTTCGGACGAATGCGGGCCTTTCGGGGTTTGGGAATCTGCCATGTTGCCTCCTTGATTCACCCGCGAAGCACGGGCATTAATCTTCAGAGGCCGGCCGGGCGCAGTCGTGCCCGGCAGATGACGAACGGAGGTTTATTGCGCCGCCAGAGCCTTACGCGCCTGCGCCGCAGCGTTTTCTTCACCGGCCTGCGCCAGCTCATCGGCGGCTTTCAGCCAACGGGAGCGGTCGACGGCTGCCGGGATCTGCGACGGTTTCTGAATCAGGATCGCCCAGCCACCGGCCTCGTCGAGCGCTGCTTGAAAGCTGCCGAAATCCATCAACTGCCGACGATTCATGCCGGCGCGCAGCAGGACCTTCTGTTTATTGCGATCGTAGCCGGACAGGATCGCGTAACGCGGCTCGGCCCAGAATGCCGAACCTTCGCTGAAACGCACCATGACCGGATAGCCCGCTGCGACCTGGGTCAGCAAGGCTGGCAGCTTGCTGTCGAGCGGATAAACCACCAGACCGTATTCCCGCGCGAGGTTCTGCATGTTCTGCTGCAGCTTGTCCTCAGCGCCCGGCAAGTGCAGCGGTTTTTCCAGAAGTCCCGGGGTGATGACGATGCCTTGTTGCGACAGCAGACTGGCCAGCACCTGTGGCCCACTCTGGTTGGCTTCGCCACGATAGAAGGTGCCACTGAGCTCAACCCGCTCCGGCAAGCGTTTGACTTCAGGCGCTACATTGCCTGCACACCCGCTCAGCAACATCGCGCAAGCGCCGGAAAGCAACGCTCCGCGCACTCGAGAAAATACCTGCACCATCAATCACTCTCTTCCAGACGCCGGTCATCGTATTCCGGCAACGCCAGCGATCATAGAGCCGCACCCGCCCGCGGTATAGCCTTAAACCGCAGACTCTGCGATTGCATAGAGCAAACTGATTGGTGACTAACGACCTTTGGTCAATAGCTTGAAACACCCCATTGACTAGACTGTCACTGAAATAGAGCGAATTGCGAAAAGCGGGCGCCCGATGCAGGGCGAAGAGGAGGCACCAATGAGCCTGACCATGACCATCGTGATGTTGATAGCCGGCTGGCTGGCCGTGGCGACTGCCATGTTGTGGGGCGTGCTGCGGATTTCGCGGCGCCATCATCATCCGGTGCAGACGATGCCGGTTGAGAAGACAGAGAAGCACCCAGTGCGGCACGCTGCTGCGCATTGAAGATCAAGAGCCCCTCACCCTAGCCCTCTCCCGGAGGGAGAGGGAACTGACCGGGTTGTTCTTCCGGATTAGGTCGACGTGAAATATCCAGCCGAACTCAGGATCTGAAAAGCCCCCCAATCGGCTCCCTCTCCCTCGGGAGAGGGCTGGGCGGGCGGCGTTCCGATGAGGGGCAAGCTCTAAACCACACCCCCAACACCAAAGCGAAAAAAAACCGCCTGAGCTCAACCAGCCCAGGCGGTTTTTTTGTGTTCTCAGCAATTACGCCTGCTGAACAACCTTCTTATGCTTCGCCCGGCGCGACATCATGTTCAACACTTCGATACCGGCCGAGAACGCCATGGCCGCGTACACATAACCTTTCGGTACGTGGGCGCCGAAGCCTTCGGCGATCAGCGTCATGCCGATCATGATCAGGAAGCCCAGCGCCAGCATGACCACCGTCGGGTTGTCGTTGATGAACTTGGCCAGCGGATCAGCCGCGAGCAACATCACCAGCACCGACACCACTACCGCGATGATCATGATCGGCAAGTGTTCAGTCATGCCGACAGCGGTAATGATGCTGTCGATCGAGAACACCATGTCGAGCATCAGGATCTGACCGATAGCTGCGGCAAAACCAAGCGTTACGGTCGAAGTCGCTGTTTTCGGGTCTTCCGGCGACGGGTCCATGCTGTGATGGATCTCGGTCGTGGCTTTCCACACCAGGAACAGGCCACCGGCGATCAGGATCATGTCCTTCCAGGAGAACGCCTGGCCGAGGATTTCGATCACAGGCTCGGTCAACTGCACGATGAACGCGATGGTGCTCAGCAGTGCCAGACGCAGAATCAGGGCCATGCCGATACCGATACGGCGCGCCTTCTGCCGATGCTGTTCGGGCAGCTTGTTGGTCAGGATCGAAATAAAGATCAGGTTATCGATGCCAAGCACGATTTCCATTACCACCAGTGTGGCCAAAGCAACCCAAGCGGTGGGGCTGGCGGCGAGTTCTAACAGATATTCCATGGGTCAGTCCTGACTCTGTGTAAGACGATTTAGATGGTCTTGGAGGAAGATTCGGATTCTTCCGCTTGTTTTTCCGGTGTTTCTTTTTTCTCGATCAAACCACCGGTGGCATCACTCAGCGCTTGCTCAGCGGCTTTATGGGTGTCGTCGATTGCTTGCTTGGCGGTTTCAGCCGCCGCGCCCATAAGTTGTTGGGCGCTTTTTTCCGCCTGATCACAACCGGCCAGAACCAGTAAAGACGCAAACATCACTGCGGGAAATGTGTATTTCATAAGGTTTCCTTCGAATGAACAGACAGGCGCACACACCGGCCGTCGATGGCTGGGCATTCTAGGGAGATGAACACTTCAGGAAAATTCGTATTTTTAGCGGCTATACTTCGATTTTCACGAAGTGGCGACCGCTATGCTCAATTACCGACAACTGCACTACTTCTGGGTTGTGGCCAAAACCGGCAGCATTGTCCGCGCCTGCGAGCAACTCAACCTGACGCCACAGACCATCAGCGGACAGATTTCACTGCTTGAACAAACCTATGGCGTGGAGTTGTTTCGCCGCGTCGGCCGGCAGCTGGAGCTCACCGAAGCCGGACGCCAGGCCCTGCCCTACGCCGAGCAGATGTTTCAGTTGGGCGGCGAATTGGAGCTGATGCTGCGAGCGCAGCCCAACGAGCAGCAGATCCTCTTTCGCGTCGGCGTGGCCGATGTGGTGCCCAAATCGATTGTTTATCGCCTGATCGCGCCGACCATGGAATTGAGCGAGCCGCTGCGCATCACCTGCCGCGAGGACAAACTCGAACGTCTGCTCGCCGATCTAGCCATTCAGCGTCTGGATCTGGTGATTTCCGACAGCCCGATGCCTTCGCATCTGGACATCAAAGGCTACAGCCAGAAGCTCGGTGAGTGCGGGATCAGCTTCTTCGCCACCGCCGAACTTGCCGCGCAGTATGGCCAGGATTTCCCGCGCAGCCTGCACGGCGCACCGTTGCTGATTCCCGGCGCGGAAACCGTGGTGCGCAGCCGTTTGCAGCGCTGGTTCGCCGAACAGCAGATCCAGCCGCAGATTGTCGGCGAGTTCGATGACAGTGCTTTGATGCAGGCCTTCGGCCAATCCGGCAGCGGGATCTTTATCGGCCCGAGCGTGATTGCCGAGGAAGTGAAGCGCCAGTACGGCGTCGAGTTGATCGGCCAGACCGACGCCGTGAGCGAGTCGTTCTATGCCATCTCGGTGGAGCGCAAGGTCAAGCACCCTGGCATCGTAGCGATTACCGAGGGTGCCCGACGCGAGCTGTTTACCGGGTTATGAAGCGCAGACTTCCCGCGGCTTGAGCGTCATCAGCACCATGGCGAGGAACACCGACAGCAAAATGAAGCCGGCAGCGGCAAAGCCCAGGAAGCCCAGGCCGGCACTGTCGATCACCCGGCCGCCGACCATCGCGCCCAGGCCGATGCCGAGATTGGCCCCGGCGATGTTCAGCGACGCGGCGAAGGCCGGCGCTTCCGGCGCGGCTTTCATCAGGCGCACGTGGCTGACCAGGAACAACGCCGCCTGAGTCACGCCCCAGATGCCCATCGCCACCGCCAGACCCACTGGCGAATGAATGTTCGGCACCAGCGAAACCATACCCGCGATCATGAACGCACAAAACAACACCGACGCCCCCAGCGGATGCCGATCCACCGCTCGCCCACCGAGCGAGTTGCCGATCAGCCCGACTGCGCCAAACGCCATCAGGCACCAGCCGACCACGGTGCCGTTGAAACCGGCAAGTCGTTCGAGGATGTCAGCAAGGTAGGTGTAAGCGGTGAACATGCCGCTGAACACCAGAATCGATAACAAGATATGGCCGAGCATCAGCGGGCTGCGCAGGATCTTGAACTGCGAACGGAAGCTGACCTGATGCTGATGCAGACTGGTTTTCGGCAGGTAGACAAACAGCAGCAAGGCTTTGGCAAACGCGATCAGCGCCAGAATGCCGAATGCGCTGCGCCAGCCGAACGCGTCGGAAATCAGCGTGCCGACCGGAATGCCGAACACAGTGGCGCAGACGATGCCGAAGCCGATCTTGGCGATGGCGCGGCCGGCGAAATCCGGGCCGACGATGTCGACGGCGGTTTCACTGGCCAATGCCCAGAACACTGGCAAACCCAACGCCGGAATCAACCGTGCGATGGCCATCACCCAGATGTTCGGTGCCAACGCTGCAACGGTATTGGCCAGACCGAACATGATCAGAATGCTGATAAACAGTTTGCGCCGTTCGAAACGGGCGAAATACGCGGTCAGGAACGGGCCGAACAGCGCCACGGTAAAGGCGAACAAGGTCACCAGCAACCCGGCTTGCGGGATGCTGACTTCGAGGTCTCGGGCGATCGCCGGCAACAGGCCGACAATGACGAATTCCGTGGTCAGCACCGTGAACCCGGCGGCGGACAACAGAAGAATAGGCAACAGCATGCGCAACTCCAGCAAAACGACGACACCAGCGTTGACCCGGAGGCCCGCTGGCAGAACTTGAAAATGAGGATGGCGAAGCTTAACAGACTGCGTCCGCACTGAGTTGCCCAAAACTGCCGATCTGCCGGGCCGATCCGGTGGCAGATCGTCACAGGCCTGAAGGTTCACGCCTACGCTGTGATAAAGTCCGCGCCCTGAAAATCGTACAGCTGTTCAACGTGCCGTTTGGCGGCGTTGATGTCACTTCGACAGGCGTTTCGTGACTGCCCACGACGCTTCGCACCCTATAAAAAACAGAGATGCCGCTATGACCGCTTCATCCCCTTCGTTACTGCAACGCCTGAAACGCCTGAGTCTGGTCAGCCAGATCGTCATTGGTCTGATCGCCGGTATTGCCCTGGCCCTGATTGCACCGGAGCTGGCGAAGTCCACCGCGTTCATCGGCAAGGTGTTTGTCTCGGCGTTGAAAGCCGTGGCGCCGATTCTGGTGTTCGTGCTGGTGATGGCCTCGATCGCCAACCACAAGCACGGTCAGGAAACCCACATCCGGCCGATCCTGTTCCTGTACCTGCTGGGCACATTCAGCGCTGCGGTGGTGGCCGTGGTCGCCAGCATGGCGTTCCCGTCGAATCTGGTGCTATCGACCGAAAACGTTGCCGTGACTGCGCCTGGCGGCATCGGCGAAGTCCTGCAAAGCCTGTTGCTGAGCGTCGTCGATAACCCGGTCAGCGCGCTGATGAATGCCAACTTCATCGGCATTCTGGCCTGGGCGATCGGCATGGGCATTGCCATCCGCCACGCTGGCGACACCACTCGCGAAGTGCTCGGTGACTTGTCCAACGGCGTCACCGTGATCGTCCGCGTGGTCATTCGCTTCGCACCGCTGGGCATCTTTGGCCTGGTCGCGTCGACACTGGCCACCTCCGGTTTCGGCGCGCTGCTCGGCTACGCGCACCTGCTGGCGGTGCTGCTGGGCTGCATGCTGTTTGTCGCGCTGGTGATGAACCCGCTGATCGTGTTCTGGAAGCTGCGCCGCAATCCGTACCCGTTGACCCTGATGTGCCTGCGCGAAAGCGGTATCACCGCGTTCTTCACCCGCAGCTCGGCGGCGAACATTCCGGTCAACCTGGAATTGAGCAAGCGCCTGGGCCTGCACGAAGACACCTACTCGGTATCGATCCCGCTCGGCGCCACCATCAACATGGCCGGTGCGGCGATCACCATTACCGTACTGGCCTTGGCGGCGGTGCACACTTTGGGCATCGCCGTGGACATTCCGACCGCAATCCTGCTCAGCGTCGTCGCCGCGATTTGCGCCTGTGGTGCTTCGGGTGTGGCCGGTGGTTCGCTGCTGTTGATTCCGCTGGCGTGCAGCCTGTTCGGCATCCCGAGCGAGATTGCCATGCAGGTCGTGGCGGTGGGCTTCATTATTGGCGTGCTGCAGGATTCGGCGGAGACCGCGCTGAACTCGTCGACTGACGTGCTGTTTACCGCGGCGGCTTGCCTGGGCGAAGAAGAGAAGGCTCAGCGTACGGCGTAACCGCCTTACCTTGTGGGAGCGAGCCTGCTCGCGAAAGGGGCGAGACATTCAGCATTAATAGCGCCTGATACGCCGCATTCGCGAGCAGGCTCGCTCCCACAGAAAAACAAAAGCCCGCCAAGGCGCGAACCTTGGCGGGCTTTTTCGTATCGGGGTGTTTAGAACGCGCCCATGTAATCGCGCTTGCCCACTTCAACGCCGTTATGACGCAGCAACGCATAGGTGGTGGTGACGTGGAAGAAGAACTGCGGCAAGCCGTAAGTCAGCAGATACGCCTGACCACTGAAGCGCTTCTCTTTCGGCGTACCCGGACGGGTCACGATTTCGATGCCTTCCTTGCCATCGATCTGCTCCGGCTTGATCTCGCCAATAAAGGCCAGAACCTTGGCGATCAGCGCTTGCAGTTCGGCGAAGGTGGTTTCAGTGTCGTCGTACTTCGGCAGTTCGACTTCGGCCAGACGCGCCGACACGCCTTTGGCGAAATCCACGGCGATCTGCACCTGACGCACCAGCGGGAACATGTCCGGGTACAGACGCGCCTGCAGGAAGACGCTCTGGTCGATGTTTTTCGCGCTGGCGTGGGCTTCGGCCTTTTTCAGCACATCGCTCAGGGCGTTGAGCATTTGTTGAAAAACCGGGACGGATGCGGCGTACAGTGAAATGGTCATGGCAATCTCATGTGATGGCTGGGTAATACGTGGTGGCGATTATAGCCATGCTTGATGAGCACACGGCTTGCCTTTTGTTTGGCAAGGATTAGGCTAGGCGGCTTCGACTGCAGAGGGAACGCGCGATGAGCAACGAACAAGAATCCACCTCCGACCAGCCACGGCTCAATGCCACGGAAATCCGCATTCTCGGTGCGCTGATCGAAAAACAGGCCACCAGCCCGGAAACCTACCCGCTGACCCTCAACGCGCTGGTGCTGGCCTGCAATCAGAAAACCAGCCGCGAACCGGTGATGAACCTCAATCAGGGCCAGGTCGGGCAGAGCCTGCGCGCTCTGGAGGGGCGTGGTTTTACCCGGCTGGTAATGGGCAGCCGTGCCGACCGCTGGGAACACAAGGTCGACAAGGCGCTGGAACTGGTGCCGGCACAGGTGATTCTGACGGGGCTGATGTTTCTGCGCGGCCCGCAGACCGTCAACGAACTGCTGACCCGCAGCGGGCGCATGCACGAGTTCGAAGACGCCGAGCAGGTCGTGCATCAGCTCGAACGCCTGATTGCACGCGGACTGGCGGTATTGATTCCGCGTCAGGCCGGGCAGCGCGAGGATCGTTATACCCATGCCTTGGGCGATCCGGCAGATATCGAAGCGATCCTGGCGGCGCGGCAGAATCCCGGAGAGCGATCGAGTGGTGGCGTTTCACTGGAGCGTATCGAAGAACTCGAGGCCCGCATCGCGGCGCTGGAAGAACGCCTGGCCCGCCTCGAATAACCACCGCAAAGCCATTGTGGGAGCGAGCCTGCTCGCGAAAGCGGAGTGTCAGTCACCACGATCTCGAATGACCCGCCGCCTTCGCGAGCAGGCTCGCTCCCACCGGGTCGGCGCGATATTCAGCTGCCCGCTTCATTCCCCATCCCAATAATCCACCCCATCCACCTGCCTTGCGACAGCGACAAAGCCCGAGGCGTTGCCCTCGACATCCACCGCGAAATTATCCATCACCGCATACTTGTTCGAGTCTGGATACTCGCAGATCTCCGGCTGCTGCTGAGTGCTGATCGCCAGATAACGCAGCTCATCCGCGCTCGTATTGATGATCTGATGTGCCTTCTCGGGTCCGCCCGGTGGGCAGGCGATCACATCACCGGCGCGGATCGGAAAACGCTCGCCTCCCAGGCGTACCTCGCCCTCCCCGGCCACCACGTAGAACATCTCCTCATTGACCCGATGGCTGTGGAATGGACTGCCGCGCATGCCCGCTGGCAGCGCATACAGGCGATAACCGAGTTTCTGCGCACCCAGTTGCTGGCCGATCCGCGCGATACGCTGCTGATAACGCCCGGCAGTGTCGCCTTCAGGGGCCAGGGCTTCGGGAAGGGCTTCGAGTTCGACCTCGTTCAGGTTGAGGATGGGCGGATGCATGGGCGGCCTCGGTTATGGTTTTTGTGGTGGGCACGTCTGTGCGTGCTGGCGAGGATTATAGATAGTGATCCAGAACCGCAGCGCCGCCTTCGCGAGCAGGCTCGCTCCCACATTCAATCGCATTCCAGCTCAACCTGTGGGAGCGAGCCTGCTCGCGAAGAGGCCAGCCCAGCCACTAAAAGATCAATCAGCTACGCGCAAAATCCACCGCCGCCGCAAACTGCGCCTCATTCGGCCGCACCCCGGTGTACAGCACGAACTGCTCCAACGCCTGGATCGCTATCACTTCCAGCCCGGTGATCACTCGCTTGCCCTCGGCTCGTGCACGCACAATCAGTGGGGTTTCCGAAGGAATTGCCACCACGTCGAATACAGTCTCAGCCGCTTTGATCACTTCAGGCTCGAACGCCAGTTGCCCCGCCTCTGGCCCGCCGTCCATGCCTACCGGGGTGACATTGATCAGCATCTGCGGGCGCTCGTCACCCAGCTCGGCCTGCCAGCGATAACCCAGCGAATCCGCCAGGGCGCGGCCGGCCCGCTCGTTACGGGCGACAATCAAACCGTTCTTGTAGCCACCATCGCGCAGGGCGCTGGCCACCGCTTTGGCCATGCCGCCGCTGCCACGCAACGCGAAGGTGGAATCCTTCGGCACCGCGTGGCTTTCCAGCAATTGCGCGACGGCGATGTAATCGGTGTTGTAGGCCTTGAGGTGACCGCCAGTGTTGACGATGGTGTTGATCGACTGGATCGCCGCCGCCGACGCATCCAGCTCATCGACCAGCGCAATGCAGGCTTCCTTGAACGGCATCGACACGCCGCAGCCACGAATGCCCAGCGCCCGGATGCCGCCGACCGCGCCGGTCAGGTCCTGGCTGCTGAACGCCTTGTAGTAGAAATTCAGGCCCAGCTGTTCATACAAATGGTTGTGAAAACGCAGACCGAAATTCCCCGGCCGCCCGGACAGGGACATGCACAGTTGGGTGTCTTTGTTCGGGTTCATCTGCATGAAACTTCTCCTTCAAACGCACTTTCGGATGGACGGGATTGGCCAGCCCACCGGGTTCTGAATCATCATTGAGGCTTGTTTGTGGCGCCGCGCAGCCGGGTAAAGAAGCCGCTACAGACCTTACACAAAATTTACCCAGCGGCTGTGCTGAATTTCGCAAATTTGCTGTCTTAGCTGTATCCCCGCGACAACTGTAGGCCTGATTCAGGCCGCGGCGCCGGGTCGAAGAACCGAGGACTTATCATGATTCGTAAACTTCCCATCATGGCTTTGTTGATTGGCGCACTTGCCGTCACCGGCCAGGCTGAAGCGGGTGGTGGCCATGGCTGGCAGGGCCCTGCAGTGTTTGGCGCGATTGTCGGCTCGGCCATCATCGGCTCGGCACTGATCAACCAGGATCGGCCGGTGTATGTGCAACAACAACCGGTTTATGTTCAGCCGCAACCGGTCTACGTGCAGCAACCGCCGCCACCGGTCTACTACCAACCCGCGCCGGTGTATGTACAACAACCGGTCTACGTGCAGCCGGCCCCCGTCTATTACGGCCCGCCTCGTGGTTATTACGGCCGTCCCCACGGCTACTACGGTGGCCCGCATGGCTACTACGGCGGTCCACGCTGGTAAGCGCAACGCAGAGCCCTGCTTTCGAGCGGGGCTTTTTTATGACCGCTGGTCGGCCAACGTCTGAAAAAATCGCGCCAAGGTCGCTGTGAGGACAGTTCGACCAGCTAAAGTCGGCATGATGGAATCGACCGTTGGGCTTTTTTCATCAAACGGTCACCGCTTTGTCATGACGGAACCGCAATCTGAATCCGTCCGTAAACAACAGATCGATAACAACAAGGACGACTGTATGCCCACACAAAACCCGCACCGCATCGTCGGTCTGTGCACCTCGAACAAGGTGTACAGCGCGCTCACCGAGCTCAAGCACCTGGAAGGCCATCGCTGCGCCAAGCTGCTGTCCCTGCTCGCCGAAAACCTGGTGCACAAGGGCCTGCTCAATGAGCGCGAAGTCATGCACATGCTCGATCAAGTGGTCGAATGACGCCAGACCTCACTGGCATCAATGACCACTATCGAAAGCGTTGATTTTCCGTCGTGCCGGCAAGTCCCTAAGGTAGCCCCATCAGTTTGATGGAGGTTTTCCCATGGCACAGGTTCAAATCATGTCGGTGATCGGCAGCGCAGTTCCCGCTTCGCTGCGTGCATCCGGTTTGCTCGCTTGCTGGTATCTGGTACGCGATGGCGAGCCGATCAGCGGCCCGCTCACCTCGTTACCAGCAGCGCAGGCCTTGTCGCAACAGGTCGCCAGCAGCACGTTTCACGCCTAGGGCAGTTGCACCTTGGGCTTGGTCTCGACGAACAGCGCCCAGCTCGACAGGAACAATGCGGCAATCAGCGGCCCGATCACAAAGCCGTTGAGGCCGAAGACCGCGAGGCCGCCGAGGGTGGAAACCAGAATCAGGTAATCGGGCATTTTGGTGTCCTTGCCCACCAGGATCGGGCGCAGCACGTTATCGACCAGGCCGATCACGAATACCCCGAACAAGCCCAGCACCACACCCTGCCAGATCATCCCGCTGAGCAGGAAGTACACCGCCACCGGCGCCCAGACAATCCCCGCGCCCACCGCTGGCAACAGCGACAGAAACGCCATCAGCACCGCCCAGAGCAATGCGCTGGGAATGTCGAGAAACCAGAAAATCAGCCCGCCCAGCGCGCCTTGGGTCACGGCCACCACCACGTTGCCCTTGACCGTGGCGCGCACCACGCGGTTGAACTTCAGTTGCAGGCGGCGCTTGTGGTTTTCTTCCAGCGGCACGGCAGTGCGCATCTTGCGCGCCAGCTCGGGGCCGTCACGCAGGAAGAAAAACAGCAGATACAGCATGATGAAAAAGCTCACCACGAATTCGAACGTGCCCTGGCCGAAACTGAACGCCTGAGTCGCCAGCGCCTGGCTGCCCTGCATCGCCGCTTTGACGATCTTCTCGCGCAAGCTGTCGAGTTCGCCCATGCCAAAGCGGTCGAGCAAGTGCTGAAAGTACGGCGGCAGGCTGTGCTTGAACTGCGCCAGATACGCGGCGATATCCAGCTCGCCGCTTTCGATGTTCTTGTAGACCGTCGCCCCTTCCTGCACCAGCAGGATGCTGACGATGATCACCGGCAGAATCGCGATCACCAGGCACAGGCTCAAGGTGCACAGCGACGTCACGTTGCGTTGCCAGCCGAACTTCTGCTGCAACCTGCGCTGTACCGGCGCAAACAGAATGCCGAGGATGACAGCCCAGAACACCGCGCCGTAAAACGGCAGCAGAATCCAGATAAAGGCCACCGTGACCAGTACCAGCAGCACCGTCAGGGATTTGAATTGCAGACTCTTTTCGTTCATATCCGGTCCATGTCAGTCAGGCGTCACGCACGCCCGCCCCACTTAGTCAGCCGCCGAGCGCGCGAGTGCCATGTTTATTCATGGAGCATAGATCCAGATCAATAAACCCTCGCAACAGCTGCCCTACCCTGCGCGGCTTTTGCGACCGACACCCAAATGCCAACTCTCATCGCCCCCGAGCTTCTCGCCCCCGCCGGCACTCTGAAAAACATGCGTTACGCCTTCGCTTACGGCGCTGATGCGGTCTACGCCGGCCAGCCGCGCTACAGCCTGCGGGTGCGCAACAACGAGTTCGATCATGCCAACCTGGCGCTGGGCATCCGTGAGGCGCAGGCGCAGGGCAAGCGCTTCTATGTGGTGGTCAACATCGCCCCGCACAACGCCAAGCTGAAGACGTTTCTCAAGGATCTGGCGCCAGTGATCGAGATGGCCCCGGATGCGCTGATCATGTCCGACCCCGGCCTGATCATGCTGGTGCGCCGGCATTTTCCGCTGATGCCGATTCATCTTTCGGTGCAGGCCAACACGGTGAATTGGGCGAGCGTCGAGTTCTGGCAGCAACAGGGGCTGGGCCGGATCATTCTGTCGCGCGAACTGTCCCTCGAAGAAATCGGTGAAATCCGCGAGCAGGTACCGGACATGGAGCTGGAGGTGTTCGTGCACGGCGCGCTGTGCATGGCCTATTCCGGGCGCTGCCTGCTTTCCGGTTACATGAACAAACGCGATGCCAATCAGGGCACCTGCACCAACGCCTGCCGCTGGAAGTACACGGCGCAAGAAGCCACGGAAAACCAGCTCGGCGAGATCGTCCAGACCTTTCAGCCCGAGCCGACGCTGGGCCTCGGGGCACCGACCGATCAGGTCTTTCTGTTACAGGAAGCCAATCGTCCCGATGAATTGATGCCGGCTTTCGAAGACGAACACGGCACCTACATCATGAACGCCAAGGACCTGCGCGCCGTGCAGCATGTCGAGCGGCTGACGCGCATGGGCGTGCATTCATTGAAGATCGAAGGCCGGACCAAATCGCATTTCTACTGCGCGCGCACCACTCAGGTGTATCGCCGGGCGATCGATGATGCCGTGGCCGGGCGCGCGTTCGATCGCAGCCTGATGCTGGATCTCGAGTCGCTGGCCCAGCGCGGCTACACCGAAGGTTTTCTGCGCCGCCATGTGCATGACGAATATCAGAATTATCAGCACGGCAGTTCGGTGTCGGAGCGTCAGCAGTTCGTTGGCGAGCTGACCGGCGAGCGCCGGGATTGCCTGGCCGAAGTCAAAGTGAAGAATCGCTTTGCCGTGGGCGATCATCTGGAACTGATGACGCCCAAGGGCAATTTCCATTTTGATCTGCATGAATTGCAGAGCGTCAGCGGGCAAGCGATCGAAGTGGCGCCGGGGGACGGGCATACGGTGTACGTGCCGATACCGGATGCGGTGGATTTGCGCTTTGGGTTGTTGATGCGGGATTTGCGTGTTGGTTGACTGGCGATCTTGTCTGGCATTCGCAGCATGGCCGTAATTTGCTGCGAAGCCGATGCCGTCTTCGCGAGCAGGCTCGCTCCCACAGGGAGTTTGTGTCATCCACTGTGGGAGCGAGCCTGCTCGCGAAGAGGCCGGCACACTCAATGAATAATCCAGACCTCAGCGCATATCATCCGACAACGGTGTCGGCTCGTCCGCCGGCGGTACATTGTCGTCATCCGGCGGATCCTTCCAGTCATCCGGGCGGTCGGCATCGCTCAGCGGATCGCGCCCCGGGTCCATGCCCCCCGGTGCGTCGTGATCGCTCAGGGTCGGCTCGTCGGTGCCGGATACGGGGCGGGTCTGGTCGGTGGGCGCCATGCCACCGGGAACAAGCGAGTCATCAGCCATGCTGCACCTCACAATACTGGCCCGGATTATCCGGGGCGTATTGTTTGGAAGCGCGGGTGCTGAGGGCGTGCGGTAGATCAGACCAGCGGCATCAGCCTTGGGCGATAAAGCGATCGCGACTGTTGGTCAGGTGCAGCCACATCGCGGCGCGGGCGGCATCGGCGTCCTGACGCTTGATCGCATTCAGAATCGCCTCGTGTTCCAGATTGGCCAAGTGCCCGAGCTTGCTCAGATCCGCCGCGCCGCGCTCGGCGGCATTCAGGCGATTGCGCGGGATCATCGCACTGCCCAGGTGCTGCATGATTTCGCTGAAGCAAGCGTTACCGGTGGCCTCGGCTATCAGCAGATGAAAACGCCGATCGGCCTCCACGCAACTGTCGTTGTTCGCCAGCAGCCGTTGATAGTCATCCAGCGCCTGACGCATCTGCTGCACCTGCTGCTCACTGCGCCGCTGCGCCGCCAGCGCAGCCGCTTGCGTCTCCAGGCCCATGCGCAATTCGAGAATGCTGCGCACGCCGAGCGCCGTATCGACGTTCAGGCGCAGGCCCTGCTCCGCTGCACGCTCGATCACGAAGGTACCGATGCCATGGCGCGTCTCGACCAGCCCCGAGGCCTGCAACTTGGAAATGGCCTCGCGCACCACGGTCCGGCTGACGCCGTGTTCCTGAACGATGGAGTTCTCCGAAGGCAGTTTGTCACCGGGCAACAGTTGTCCGAGCAGGATGCTCTGGGTGAGCTTTTCCACCAGGTCATGAGCGAGATTGTGCGTGCGTTTGCGCGCGGGCGCGTCGAGGTCTTCTTGCATGATCGGTTCCGGTGATCGGGGCTTGCCGATCGTAGCACTGCGCGATGACGGTCGAGATGGGTTTTAGCAGTTGGCGGCGGATCAACTTGTATGACAACACGCCAATAATCAGTATTTCTTGGCAGCCTGCCAACGCGCATCAGTCGCCACGATTCAACGATTCGCCCTGCTCAATTGACGCAAAAGCCAATAAAAACGGGATAAAATCCACTTTTCGCATAAGAAAGATAGCATTCAGAAGAATTTAATCGCTGCTTCCCACTTGTAGGACAAAAAACCACAGTTGTATGATGTCTATCAACAACGCAGCACCCAGTCCTACCCGCATAAAAATAATCAGTGGGAGAAACATCAGTGAAAACCTCCGTCTCCGGGATGCAGGACAGCGTCGACCCGACGCTCGCCTCAGCCATCTCCAAAGTCAAACGCCACGTCCTGCCGCTCTTCGTGATCATGTTCATCGTCAATTACATTGACCGGGTGAACATCGGCTTCGTCCGCACCCACATGGAAACCGATCTGGGCATTGGTGCTGCCGCTTATGGCTTCGGCGCCGGGCTGTTCTTTATCGGTTACGCGCTGTTCGAAGTGCCGTCCAACATGCTTCTGCAAAAAGTCGGCGCACGCATCTGGCTGACCCGCATCATGTTCACCTGGGGCATAGTCGCGGCCTGCATGGCGTTCATCCAGAACGAAACCCACTTCTACATTCTGCGTTTTCTGCTCGGTGTGGCCGAGGCCGGGTTCTTTCCCGGGGTGATTTATTACTTCACCCGTTGGCTGCCAGGCGTCGAGCGTGGCAAGGCGATCGCGATTTTCCTCAGCGGTTCGGCCGTGGCCTCGCTGATCTCCGGCCCGCTGTCCGGTCTGCTCCTGCAGATCAATGGGTTGGGCATGCACGGCTGGCAGTGGATGTACTTCATCGAGGGGATGTTCTCGGTGTGCCTGTGCGTGTTTGTCTGGTTCTGGCTGGATGCCAAACCCCACGACGCCAAATGGCTGAGCCGCGCCGAACAGGATGCGCTGGTCAGCGCCATCGACGACGAGCAAAAGGCCCGTGAAGCCGCGACGCCGATCCGGCCTTCGCTGGGCAAACTGCTCAAGGACCGGCAGATCATTCTGTTCTGCCTGATCTACTTCTTCATTCAGTTGACCATTTACGCGGCGACTTTCTGGCTGCCGAGCATCATCAAGAAGATGGGCGAACTCAGCGACGTGCAGGTCGGCCTGTTCAACTCGATTCCATGGTTGCTGTCGATCGTCGGCATGTACGCCTTCGCCTCGCTGTCGGCGAAGTGGAAACATCAGCAAGCGTGGGTCGCCACTGCCCTGTTGATCGCCGCAGCGGGGATGTTCATGTCCACCACTGGCGGGCCGATCTTTGCCTTCGTCGCGATCTGCTTTGCGGCGCTGGGTTTCAAATCCGCCTCGTCGCTGTTCTGGCCGATTCCCCAGGCTTATCTGGATGCACGCATCGCGGCGGCAGTGATCGCGCTGATCAACTCGGTGGGCAACCTCGGCGGCTTCGTCGCACCGACCACCTTCGGTCTGCTTGAGCAACACACCGGCTCGATCCAGGGCGGCCTCTATGGTCTGGCCGCGACCTCGATCATCGCCGCAATCATTGTCTTCGCCGCGCGCACCACGCCCAAACCCGCTGCTGAAAAGGCTGTGGCCGACGCCGCGCCTAAACATGCCTGACTACGTCTCGACAAGGAAAACAACAATGACTGTTCATGACACCGCCAAAGCTCCGATCATCACCGACATGCAGGTCATTCCGGTGGCCGGTCACGACGGCATGCTGCTCAACCTGAGCGGCGCCCACGGGCCGTTTTTCACCCGCAACATCGTCATCCTCAAGGACAACGCCGGCCACACCGGCGTCGGCGAAGTGCCCGGTGGCGAGCGCATTCGCCAGACCCTGGAGGACGCGCGCAATCTGGTGGTCGGCAGCCCCATCGGCACCTACCAGAAGATCCTCAACCAGGTGCGCCAGACCTTCGCAGACCGCGATGCCGGCGGCCGTGGTCTGCAGACGTTCGACCTGCGCATCACCATTCACGCGGTCACCGGCCTGGAAGCCGCCCTCCTCGACCTGCTCGGCCAACATCTGGACGTGCCGGTGGCGGCGCTGCTCGGTGAAGGTCAGCAACGCGACGAAGTGAAGATGCTCGGTTATCTGTTCTACGTCGGCGATCAACACGAAACCGATCTGGCCTATCGCAACGAACCGGACGCCGACAACGACTGGTTCCGTGTGCGTCACGAGAAAGCCATGACCGCCGAAGCGGTCGTGCGTCTGGCAGAGGCGGCGCACGCCAAGTACGGTTTCAAGGATTTCAAACTCAAGGGCGGCGTGCTCAGCGGCGATGCCGAAATCGAAGCGGTCACGGCACTGGCCGAGCGCTTCCCTGAAGCGCGAATCACCCTCGATCCGAACGGCGCATGGTCGCTGAAAGAGGCGATTCGTCTGTGCCGCGATCAGCACCACGTACTCGCCTACGCCGAAGACCCGTGCGGTGCCGAAAACGGTTATTCCGGGCGCGAAGTCATGGCTGAATTCCGCCGCGCCACCGGACTGAAAACCGCGACCAACATGATCGCCACCGACTGGCGTGAAATGGGCCACGCGATTCAGTTGCAGTCAGTGGACATCCCGCTGGCCGACCCGCACTTCTGGACCATGCAGGGCTCGGTACGCGTCGCGCAGATGTGTCATGAGTGGGGGCTGACCTGGGGCTCGCATTCCAACAACCACTTCGATATTTCCCTGGCCATGTTCACCCACGTCGCCGCCGCCGCACCCGGCGAGATCACCGCCATCGACACCCACTGGATCTGGCAGGACGGTCAGCGCCTGACCAAGGCACCGCTGCAGATTGTCGATGGTCTCGTGCAGGTGCCGAAAAAACCCGGGCTGGGCGTGGAGCTGGACATGGATCAAGTGGCCAAGGCCCACGAACTGTACAAAGGCATGGGCCTCGGCGCGCGGGATGACAGCGTGGCGATGCAGTTTCTGATTCCGGGGTGGAAATTCGATAACAAGCGGCCGTGTCTGGTGCGGTGATCCAGCAGGCTCCGCTGATTTCAATTGTGGGAGCGAGCCTGCTCGCGAAGGCGTCAGGTCAGTCGATAGTGCTGTCGCTGATACACCGCTTTCGCGAGCAGGCTCGCTCCCACAAGGGGGTATTGTGTCAGGCAGAAACTTGCAGTAACCACGCCTTGAACGCTTGCATCGCCACCGTTTCCACTCGCGACTGCAACCGTGTCAGCCAGTAACTGCCGGTGGTGATCTCGATCGCAAACGGCTGGCAAATCGCATCTGCCGCCAGTTGCCGGGCGAACATCAGCGGCGGCGCCAACGCCACGCCGCCGCCCTGCAGTGCGGCTTCCATCATTGCCAGCGACGAATCGAACACGATGCTTTGCGGTGGCGCGGCCTGCGTCGCCAGTCCCGCTGCGTGAAACCACTCCGGCCACTCATCGGTGCGATAGGAACGCAGCAAGGTCTGCTGCAACAGGTCCGACGGCGAGTGCAGTTGCCGGGCAATCTCCGGCACGCACAATACCGACAACGGCGCATCGAGCAAGCGTGTCGCCTCAATGCCATGCCAGGCGCCAGCGCCGAAACGAATGGCGTAATCCAGCCCTTCCGCCGCCACATCGACCCGGTTGTTATTGGTCGAGAGGCGTAAATCGATCAGCGGATATTTCCCGCGAAAATCCGCCAGCCTCGGCAACAGCCAGCCCACGGCAAAAGTGCCCACCGCGCCAACCGTCAACATGTCGCGATACTGCCCACCGGCCAGACGTTCGAGCATCTGCGCAATGTGGTCGAATGATGTGCTGAGTACCGGCAGCAAGGTCTCGCCTTCACTGGTCAGCATCAGCCCACGGGGCAGGCGTTTGAACAGGGTCAGGTTGAGTTGCGCTTCCAGGCTTTTGACCTGATGGCTGACCGCTGCCTGTGTTACGCACAGTTCGACGGCGGCGCGGGTGAAGCTCAGATGACGTGCCGAGGCTTCAAACGCGCGCAGAGCGTTGAGCGGCAGTTGCGGTCGAATCATGCGCTGTCCCAAATTTTTCTAATGGTTCGTGCGAGTTTTCATCGTTTGTCGAAGGTCGGCGAAGTGCCTAAATTAACCGCGCTGATCAGCCGCCCGATGAAACAATCACCCGCAGTTTAGCGGGATACAACAAACGACACTCATGGAGAGTGACTCACTCATGTGTTCCTTGAAACCGAGCAAGGTCTTTTCACACAGCGCTTTCGCACTGTTCTTCGGCAGCGTGGCCTGTCATGCCGCAACGCCGACGGATGCGCAATTGCAGGCACTGGTCAGCCAAGCCGTCAACCCGGTGATGCAGCAAAACAACATCCCGGGGCTGACCGTAGCGATCACGCTGAATGGCCAGGCGCATTACTTTAACTACGGAGTCGCCGCTAAAGACACCAGGCAAAAGGTCAGCGAAAACACCCTCTTCGAAGTCGGCTCGGTGAGTAAAACCTTCACCGCCAGCCTCGCCGGTTACGCCCAGGCCACAGGCAAACTCGACCTGTCGAGCAAGGCCAGCCAACTCTGGCCGGAGCTCAAGGGCAGCGCCTTCGACAACATCAGCGTGCTGCAACTGGGCACCTACAGTGCTGGCGGACTGCCGCTGCAATTTCCCGCTGAGGCGGATTCTTCCGACAGGATGCTCGGCTATTACCAACAATGGAAACCGCAGTTTCCCGCCGGCAGCCATCGCCTGTATTCCAACCCGAGCCTGGGCCTGTTCGGCTACCTGACGGCGAAAAGCCTCGGCCAGCCGTTCGACCAGGCAATGACGCAAACCCTGCTGCCGAAACTCGGCTTGCAGCACACCTTCCTCAGCGTACCGTCAGCGCAGTCGAAGCTTTATGCCCAAGGCTACGACAGCGCCGACCAACCGGTACGCGTCAGCCCCGGCGCCCTCGACGCCGAAGCCTACGGCATCAAAACCAGCGCCGCCGACCTGCTGCATTACGTTCAGGCACAGCTGAAACCGGCCAGCCTTGCGCCTGATCTGCACCAAGCCATCGCCAACACCCACATCGGTTATTACCGCGTCGGCGACATGACCCAAGGCCTGGGCTGGGAGCGCTACACCTACCCGATCAGCCTGGAAAAACTGCAAAACGGCAACTCGACCCCCATGGCCATGGAACCGCACAAAGTCGAGTGGCTGACCCCACCGCAAGCTGAACCGGCCAATGTGCTGTTCAACAAAAGCGGATCTACGCGGGGCTTTGGCGCGTATGTGGCGTTTGTGCCGTCGCGGGACATGGGCATCGTGATTCTGGCCAACAAGAACTACCCGAATGCCGAACGGGTGAAGATTGCGCATACGGTTTTCGCGGCGTTGGCGGATTAGGAGTGAGAGATCGTCCGATCGCGGCCCGAGCCTGCGGCAGCTTCTACAGGATCGGGTTTTCACTCGGTTAACGTTGGAGGTGTCGCAGGCTGCAACAACTTTCGATCAGAAGATGACTTGTGGGAGCGAGCCTGCTCGCGAATGCGCTCGATCAGTCACCTTTCAGCGCCTGAAAAACCGCTTTCGCGAGCAGGCTCGCTCCCACATTTGAACTGTGTATTTCACAAAAAAATGTGGGAGCTGGTTTGCCAGCTCCCACAGGGATTTTGCTTCATTCAGTCAACGCGCAATCAATCATCCGGCATCTGCGGCGGTTTGCTCGGTTTCGCCGGTTTGCTGCCCTTCGCGCCTTTGGCCGGTTCCGGCTCGGTGGCGGCAGGCGTTTGTGCGGCGGCGGCCGCAGCGGCGGCTTCTTTTTCGGCCATGGGCATGGCGTCGATGGTTTCGAAGATTTTCGCCAGGCTCAATGCCTTGGCTTCGTCACCCGAAGCGGAGAGCTTGGTTTCGCCGTCCTTGCCCACCAGGAACACTTTTGGATAAGCCCCCGCACCGAGCTTCAGCGAACGCAGCAGGGCCATGGTGTCCTGCTGGCCCATGTCCTTGCCGTCGAGCTGGCCGGACATGCTGAGGATGGTGTAGACCTTGATGTTGCGGTCGGTGACACCCTTTTTGTTGGCCGGATCTTCCAGCGACTTTTTCAAGCTCAGCCACACCGGATCAACGGTGCTTTGCGCAATCACGATCAGCGGGCGGGCGCGGCCCACGTCCCCGGCCAGGGGTGAATCGCTGTCGGCGGCGAACAAGGGGCCGGCGATTGCCAGCAAGAGGGTCAGGGTCAGGGACCTGATGAGCATGCGCATCTCCTTTTGATATCCACGCACTACTGATTGCGCATCGTGGCGATTGTTCCGGCGGTGTCTGGCAAAAAGGCATTGCCCTGTCAGAAGCTTAGGTCAGGGAGAACTTTGCGCAACATGACGCAAGCGATCATCAGCACATCCCCAGGGCCGCTGCATTGGAAGTGTTTTCTCCAGGCTGAATCAGAACGCCAACTTGTAACCAATCAACACCAGCATCGTCGCCAGGCACGGGCGCAGGACTTCGTCGGAGATGCGTCCGGTCAGGTGGCTGCCGAGCCAGATGCCTGGCAGCGAGCCCATCAGCAGGAAACCCAGCACGCCCCAGTCCATGTTGCCCATGCTTGCGTGGCCGAGGCCGGCGACGAGGGTCAGGGGTACGGCGTGGGCGATTTCGGTGCCGACCAGGCGGCGGGTTGGCAGTAGCGGGTAGAGGATGAACAAGGCGACGGTGCCCAGTGCGCCGGCGCCAATCGAGGTCAGGGCGACCATGGTGCCGAGGATCAGACCGGTGATCACCGTCATCACGTTAAGCCGCGAACCGCTCGGGTTGTAGTTGCCGCCGGCGCGTTTGTGGGCGAATTCGAGCAAGCGTTTCTTGAAGAAAATCGCCAGGGCGGTGGCGAAGAGGACGAAGCCGAGCGCCTGTTTGATGATGGCGTTCATCGCGTCCGGCGCGGTGTGCAGGGTGCTGAGGAACCACAGGGTCATGGCCACCGCCGGCACACTGCCAAGGGTCAGCCAGCCGGTGATGGCCCAGTCGATGTTCTTGTTCTTCCTGTGAACGAGGACGCCGCTGGATTTGGTGATCGCGGCGTACAGCAGGTCGGTACCCACCGCCGTCGCCGGGTTGATGCCGAACCACAGCAGGATCGGCGTCATCAACGAACCGCCGCCGACACCGGTCATGCCTACGATAAACCCCACCACCAGCCCGGCAATCACCAGGCCGAAATTTGCCAATTCCATTCAAACGTCCAGAAAACGACAGGAAAATCTGGCCCGCAGCATAGCGATTTTTCTTATAACCACATATATCGATGCGGTCTATGGTTATGCCATATCGAAATTACTGCAGTTACCTGTGGGAGCGAGCCTGCTCGCGAAGGGGGTGTCAGCCGACCGATGAGTTGAATGACGCAACGCATTCGCGAGCAGGCTCGCTCCCACAGTGGCCCCTGGCGCAACAGCAAACCTGCGGGGCTCACTGCACCGGCAGGAAATTCAAGAACAGCAGACTCTGCGCGTAATTCAGGCCGATCCTGCGATAGCGCTCATCGAGCATCTGCGTGAGCAGATCCAGGCGCGCGACGATTTTGCTGAATTCGGTGGCGAAGCTGAGGTTGCTGCCCTCCTCCGAGATTTCGTTGGAGAACAGCAACGGCTGGCCTTCCTTGTTTTGTCGTTGCGACAAAATCCACATGGCTTTTTCGATGTTGCGCGCGGCGTTGTGCACGAACGTCGGGTTGATCGCGTCGGTCATGTAGAACTCGGTGCGATTGCCGTGGGCGGTAACCAGCATGCTGCCGATCGCATAGATGAACGCGCCGACGCGGTCGCCGAGGAATTCCGGACTCATCGCATAGCTCAGCGCCGCCAGGTCCTTGCGCCCGCCCAGCACGGGCAACGGCTGTTGTTGCTCGACAGCGAGACGCACCTGTTTCACGGCGGCGTTGACGGTGAGGAAACCGGATTTGCGCAGCTCTTCCGGGTTGCGCAGGTAAAGCTTGCCCATCAATCGATAGAGACTGTCGAGGTTGTCGCGCATCGCCAGGGTGGCCATACGGTCGACGCTGGTCTGCAGAAATTCCTGCGGCTGCCCTTCACGTATCTGATTGAAAAATCCATTGCCGTTCTGGTGACTGCAGCCGCTGAGCAACAGCGACAACAGGCAAGCCAGCAGCAGGCACGGGCGGCGGTGAGCGGCGGTGATCAGGGCAAAAACACTCGGCATGAAGTCTCGGACAGGCACATTCCTGTGCGGCGGGAGTCACCGCATCCTGGCCATGCATAGAGCCGCCGATTGCGAAAAAGTGCAGTGCCCTGGCGGTGAGCCGACCTTCGGCGCTTTTCGCCACTTCAATTAGTCGGACTTTATATTTGCCAATAGCGGTAAATCCGCTATAAATCTTCTGCGAAATATTCAATAGCCTGACTAATTGCGTTTTCTCAAAACAACAACAAAAAGGAAGGTCAACCATGCTTCAATCCCGTCACCTGCTCTCCGGCCTCGGACTGTCCCTGATGATCGCTACCCTTTCCGCCAACGCGGCGGGCCTGACCGCTGAACACAAAGCTTTCGGCAAAACCAATGACGGCACGCCTGTCGAACAGTACATCCTGCGCAACAGCCACGGCATGCAAGCCACCGTGATTACCTACGGCGCGACCCTGCAAGCGCTGAAAGTCGCTGACAAACACGGCAAGTTCGACGACGTCGTCTTGGGTTTTGACGATGTGCAGGGCTATCAGAAAGGCACCGCGTACTTCGGCGCGACCATCGGCCGCTTCGGCAACCGTTTGGCCGAAGGTGCTTTCGAACTCGATGGCAAGCGCTATCAAGTGCCGCAGAACGACAAATCCAACGCCCTGCACGGCGGCCCCGAAGGTTTCGACAAGAAAGTCTGGAAGGCCAGGGAAACCAAGGACAAGGATTCGGTGGGCGTAACCCTTACCTACCTCTCGGCCGACGGCGAGATGGGTTTCCCGGGCAATCTGACCACCGAAGTCACCTATCGCCTGACCGACAACAACGAGCTGCGCATCGACTACAAGGCCAGCACCGACAAGCCGACCGTGCTCAACCTGACCAACCACAGCTACTTCAACCTGGCCGGCGCCGGGAATGGCGATATTCTCAAGCAAGTCGCCATGATCAACTCCAGCCATTACACGCCGGTCACCGCGAAACTGATCCCGACCGGGGAGCTGGCGCCTGTGGCCGGTACGCCGATGGACTTCAGCAAACCGACGGCGATCGGCACGCACATCAAGGCTGATCATCCGCAGCTGAAATTCGCCGAGCCGAAACAGGGCGGCTTCGATTTCAACTGGGCGCTGGACACCAAGGGCGATGTCAGCAAGCTCGCCACCGAAGTCAGCGACCCGCAATCCGGACGTGTGCTGCAACTGTTCACCAGCGAGCCGGGCGTGCAGTTCTACACCAGCAACTTCCTCGACGGCACGGTCAAGGGCAAGGGTGGCAAGGTCTATCCACACTGGGGCGCATTCACCCTCGAGACCCAGCACTACCCGGATTCGCCGAACCAACCGGATTTCCCGAGCACGCGGCTTGATCCGGGGCAGACCTATGCCCACAGCGTGATCCTCAAGTTCTCCGCCGAGTAACCTGCCATGCCCCCCTGTGGCGAGGGGATTCATCCCCGTTGGGATGCGAAGCAGCCCCAAAAACCTGCAATAGAACGCTGTCTGATACAACGCGTGTTGCAGGATCGGGGCTGCTTCGCAGCCCAGCGGGGATAAATCCCCTCACCACAAATCCCCTCACCACAAATCCCCTCGCCACAAGATCTCCTGACCACAATTGATCCGGTTTCATCCTCGACTCCCCCTTCCTTCCGGGAACCCTTGCTCTATCCTGCTGCCCACTAAAGATATCGACTCTTTAAGGCAGGAGGTTTGAATGCGTACCCTTGAGTTGGCCGGCGTGCAGGTTCCCGTGATTGGTCAGGGCACTTGGCGCATGGGCGAGGATCGTTCGGCGCACAGCCGTGAAGTGGCTGCGCTGCGCAGCGGCATCGAGCTGGGCATGAGCCTGATCGACACTGCCGAGATGTACGCCGAGGGCGGTGCCGAAACGGTGGTCGGCGAAGCCATTGCCGGTCTGCGCGATCAAGTCTTTCTGGTCAGCAAGGTCTACCCGCACAACGCCAGCCGCCAGGGCATCCCGCAAGCCTGCGAGCGCAGTTTGCGTCGGCTCGGCACCGACTACATCGATCTGTATCTGCTGCACTGGCGCGGTCAGTATCCGCTGGAGGAAACCGTCGAAGCCTTCGAACGCCTGCGCGAGGACGGCAAGATCGGCCGTTGGGGTGTGTCGAATTTCGATGTCGACGACCTCGAAGAACTGTCCAGCTCGGCCTGCGCCACCAATCAGGTGTTGTACAACCTCGAGGAGCGCGGCATCGAATTCGATCTGCTGCCGTGGTGCCAGCATCAGCGCCTGCCGTTAATGGCGTACTGTCCGATCGGCCAGGGCGGCGCGATGCTCGCCGAGCCGGCTCTACAGGACATTGCCAGTCGTTACAGCGCCACCCCGGCGCAGATTTCACTGGCGTGGCTGCTGCGTCAGGACGGCGTGATTGCGATTCCCAAGGCTGTGCGCCCGGAGCATGTGCAACTCAATGCCGAGGCGGCGCAGTTGCAACTGGACGCCGGGGATCTGGCGGCGCTGGACAAGGTGTTCCCGGCGCCTCAACGCAAGCAGCGGCTGGCGATGGTCTGAGCTGCCGACTGCGAGGGCTTCGCCATGAGAAGCACAGATCTGCACGACCCGTACAACCTGCAACGTTTCGTCCAGGCTCAGGACCCGGTGTTCGAACGGGTCCAGCGTGAACTCGAGACGGGCCGCAAGCGCAGCCACTGGATGTGGTTCGTCTTCCCGCAGTTCGCCGGATTGGGCGGCAGCGAAATGGCCCGACGCTTCGCCATTGGTTCAGCCGAAGAAGCCCAGGCCTATCTGGCCCACGACCTGCTCGGGGCGCGGCTACGCACCTGCACGCAACTGGTGCTGAATGTGCCGCAGCGCTCGATTGCAGAAATGTTTGGCCATCCCGATGACTTGAAATTTCATTCTTCGATGACCCTGTTCGCCCAGTTCAGCGCCGAGGACAGTCTGTTCCATCAGGCGCTGGAGCGGTACTTCCACGGCATTCTCGATGAATGGACGCTGCAACTGCTCGACTCAAAACAGGCCCAGTTGCCCACCGATCAGGGTTGAGAAGTCGTCGTCGACAAACGGCAGAATCGCGTCCGCCACCGGTTGCAGCTGTCGCGTGATGTAATGGTCGTAGTCGATGGCGGCGCGGCGTACTTCCAGCGGTTCCGGGCCGGCGAGAGTGATGACGTAGCTGATCCAGCCGCCGTTCTGATACTGCCGGGGCCGCCCCTGCTCGGCGTTGTAGTCGTCGGCCAGCCGCGCCGCGCGGACGTGCGGCGGTACGTTGCGTTCGTAATCGTCGAGGGTGCGGCGCAGACGTTTGCGGTAGATCAGCCGGTCGTCGAACTCGCCGGCGAGGGTCTTGCGCACGTAATCTCGCACGTAATCCTGGTACGGCTTGCGCTGGAAGATCCGCTCATACAGTTCTTGCTGAAATTGCCGCGCCAGCAGCGACCAGTCGGTGCGCACGGTTTCCAGACCTTTGTAGACCATTTCCTCGCTGCCATCGGCGCGGGTGACGAGGCCGGCGTAGCGCTTCTTGCTGCCCTCCTCCGCGCCGCGAATGGTAGGCATCAGAAAGCGCTTGTAGTGAATCTCGAACTGCAATTCCAGCGCGCTTTCCAGCCCGTATTCTTCGCGCACATGGGCGCGCCACCAATCGTTGACGTGTTTGACCAGCGCATGGCCGATCTGCGCTGCTTCATCCTGACCGTGCAGACTGCGCAGCCAGACGAAGGTTGAATCGGTGTCGCCGTAAATGACGGCGTGACCCTGTTCTTCGATCAACTGGCGGGTGCGCAGCATGATTTCGTGGCCGCGCAAGGTGATCGACGAGGCCAGCCGGGTATCGAAAAACCGGCAACCGCTGGAGCCGAGCACACCGTAGAAGGCGTTCATGATGATTTTCAACGCCTGGGACAGCGGCGCATTGTGCTCGCGCTTGGCGGTTTCGCGCCCTTCGGCCACCCGCGCCACGATGGACGGCAGACAATGGCGGGTGCGCGAGAAGCGTGCGCCACGAAAACCCGCTACCGAGTCAGCGTCGTCCGGGTGTTGCAGGCCCTCGATCAAGCCCACCGGGTCGATCAGAAAGGTGCGAATGATCGACGGGTAGAGGCTTTTGTAATCGAGGACCAACACCGACTCGTACAGCCCCGGGCGTGAATCCATGACAAACCCGCCGGGGCTGGCCTGCGGTGGATTGGTGCCCAGATTGGGCGCAACGAAGCCCTGGCGATGCATCAACGGCATGTACAAATGGGTGAACGCAGCGACCGAACCGCCGCTGCGGTCGGCGGGCAAACCGGTAACGCTGGCGCGTTCGAGCAAAAACGTCAGCAGTTCGGTCTTGGCGAAGATCCGCGTGACCAGCTCGCAGTCCTTGAGGTTGTATTTGGCCAGCGCCGGTTTGTCTTCGGCGAACATGCGATTGATCTCGTCCATGCGCTGGTACGGATTGTTGATCGCCTTGCCTTCGCCGAGCAGGGTCTGTGCGACGTTTTCCAGGCTGAACGAGGGGAAACTCCAGGTCGCCGAACGCAACGACTCGATGCCATCGATGATCAGCCGCCCCGCTGCCGAGGCGAAGTAGTGATTGCGGCTGCCGTGCTCGCGCCACTGCATTTCTTCGCCGCCACGACCGATCTTCAGCGGCACGCCGAGACGCCGTGCGTGTTCATGGAGGATGCGCAAATCGAACTGCACGACGTTCCAGCCAATGATCGCGTCGGGGTCGTGGCGGGCGAACCAGTCGTTGAGTTTCTTCAGAATGAGCGTGCGCGAATCGCAGTATTCAAGGTCGAAATCGACAATGCTGGCGTCGCCGTTCGGCGCGCCGAGCATGTACACCTGGCGCTCGCCACAGCCTTCAAGCGCGATGGAATACAGCTCGCCGTTTTCGGTGGTTTCGATGTCGAGTGAGACCAAGCGCAGTTTCGGCCGGTAATCGGGGTCGGGTTTCAGTTGGGCGTTGATCAGCACGCCGTCAGCATCAGGCGTGCCGCCAAACAGCACCGGCGCGGTGATGAAGCGCTCCATCAGATAGCGTTCCGGCGGGCGCACGTCGGCTTCAAAGACGTCGACGCCGGCGCGGTTGAGCGCGGTTTCGAGGCGCATCAACTGGCCGTGCTGCTGGCAATACAGACCGAGTACCGGACGATGCTGAAAATCGAGCAAGGCCAATGGTCGCAGTTCCACATTCTTTTCATCGTGCAGCAGACGCTCGGCCGCTTCTCGCTGTGCGGCGGGAATAAATGCGACCGACGGCTGATGCGCCAGACGCACGCGGCGCGGCCCGGCGTCCGTCGCCAGCCAGAACTCGACTTCGGTGCCGGCCGGCGTATCGCGCCAATGCCGGGTCAGGACGAAGCCCTGCTGTAAATCCACCAATGCGACCTCGAAAATTGGAAGTGGCCGGCATTCTACGCGCCATTTGTGGCTAGGGGGTTTATCCCCTTTGGCCTGCGCAGCACGCCCTTTCATTAAAAGCGGGGCCGCTTCGCGGCCAGCGGGGATAAATCCCCTCGCCACAGATAAATCCCATCTCCACAGATAAATCCTCTGCCACAGATAATCCCCCTTGTTACAGATAAATCCCCTGGCCACAGATGCTTCATTTACCGATACAAAGAAGTTTTTTCCGGCAAATGGCGTTTTTTGCACGCTAACTGCCGCTTTGCCACCTTGCTCTGCGCGGCTGCGTCTACGATGCTTGATGAACAACGACAACACCTGAGTAACCGCCATGAAGACCGTCGCCCAACTGCTCAAGCTCAAAGATCAGAAAAATCAGGAAGTGCACCAGATCAAACCCGATCACATGGTGCTCGAAGCGCTGATGAAGATGGCCGAGAAAAACGTCGGCGCCTTGCTGGTGGTCGAAGACGACAAAGTGGTCGGCATCATCAGCGAGCGTGACTATGCACGCAAACTGGTGCTGCACGGGCGCTCTTCCGTGGGCACGCCAGTGCGCGACATCATGGTCAAGGACGTGATTACCGTGGATACCCGACAAACCGTCGACACCTGCCTGGGCATCATGTCGGACAAACGCCTGCGCCACTTGCCGGTGGTCGAGGACGGCCAGCTGATCGGCCTGTTGTCGATCGGCGACCTGGTGAAAGAGGCGATTGCCGAACAGGCCGAGCTGATCAAACAGCTGGAGCAGTACATTCGTGGCGAATGAGCCCACCGCCGTGATCCCCTTGTGGGAGCGAGCCTGCTCGCGAATGCGCCAGGTCAGTCGATACATCTTTGACTGACAGACCGCTTTCGCGAGCAGGCTCGCTCCCACATTCATGTATCGGTCAGCCTTGAGACGGCCAATGCCGCTCAAACACCGGTGCCAGCACCGGGTGTCGGTCGATCCTTTGCAGCCAGGCATAAAAGCCCGGGCGGGTCTGGCGCAGGTGTTCGCGGCTGCCGGCCCAGCGGCTCACCACGGCCGCCAGCACATCCAGCGCGCCGGGCGTTTCATCATCCAGATACAGCTCCCCGGAAAACTGATCGGCGAATACCTCCCAACTGAAATGCAGGCGCTGGCGGGTGCCGGCGATCAGGTTTTGCCGTGCGTTCTCGTCGGGCGTGCTCAGCCAGCGCTCGGGGTAATCGATGATGCCGACCGCCGCGTAGCAATTGCTGACGATATAGGCGAGGCCGCGAATCGCCTGATCACGATCGGCTGCCTTGCTCGGCAGCAGGCCGGACTTGGGAAACGTCAGGCCCAAGTGAATAAGGATCGCTGCACTTTCGGTCATGGCGCTGCCGTCCGGCAGTTGCAGGGTCGGTATCTGTTTCAACGGATTGAGTTTGCCCAGCGCCTCGTCGGCCTCGGCGCTGGCTTCGGTATCAATGAAGCGATAGGCGATCTGGCACAACTCCAGTGCCGCCTCGATGGCAGCCGCGCCGGAATTCTTGTGCCCGTAGAGCTGGTACATGTCCGTTCCCCCGATAAGGCCTTTGCACAGGGTAGATGGCTGGCTGGCCTGACGTAGAAAATTCTGCATATGTGTCCTGATTGGCACGTTTTTCCCATGCACTGCCGACTTGCGAAATCAACCTTCGCCAATCAGCGCTGGCGGTGCCCATCCCGCACCAAGAGCATTCATCGAACGCTATCCGCGTTCTTGTAAGGTGCGACAGCGAACCAAAAGTTCGCCTGTCCGAGCTGGCAATAAGGAGTTCACCCGTGAATCTTCAAATGCTCCGCCGTACGACATACCCCACTCACTCGCAAATCCAGCCCCAAGTTCAGCCGAGCCTATTCAGCCTGGCGCGTTTCTCCTTTATTACCTGAAACCCAATGCACACTTTGCGTGCCTGGCGATCGAGCGATCGCCGGGCGCCAAGTGTTATTTGTTTTTTAAATACGGCAATTAATAAAAGGCACAACAACAGGATTGTCGAACAATGACTTTCCGTCATTGAAGTTGCACCAAAAGCGCACGCCCGAATGTGATGCAGTTAACCAATACTCCAGAATCAAAATAAGGAACATGTCCTGTGAACCGCTGAATGACTGACCTGCACCAAATCGATTCGCTACGCACCGATAGGTGCTAAGCCTGATCATCGAGCAGCCGCTCTATCCCGCCGATTGGCGTGATACAGCGCTCCCTCTGGCTCGCACTCGAAAAAGCCCTCCTGCGAGGACTTGAGGACCGCTTCGCGCCGTATAAAACTGCGAGCGAGTTTGAAACTTATAGAAATGCGACATCGGCAACACTGCGTAAATACACTCGATGCAGTTCGGCAATAACTGGCACACCTGTTGCAAACTGTAACAAACCTGAAACAGCTCACGTCTCCACACAACAACAAGCCACGGAATGGATAATGAACAATCGATATAGATGCTACTAAGCCACTAAGTTTGTTCGAGGCCGTTTAAACAGATAGTTCAACTATCGGCTCGCGTACACCTTGAAGAAAGTTGCACCCACTCACTCGAACATCAGCCATATGTTCGGACGGCACCTTATTGCCCTTCATCTGACCCGAGGGAGCTTTAATGAACGATGCGGTAAAGCACAAAACCCTGCCGGGGCCGTTGCAGCAAGCGCCGGTCCCGCCGGCAACGGGCAGGCCGGCGTTTACAGCCAACACGTCACGACCCGGCGGGTTGAACAAACCACAGATGCTCTTGCTGATCGCCGTGTCGGCGCTGATACACGGCGGCGCGTGGTGGTTCTTCCATCAGGCGCGTCCTGAGCCACTGCCGACGCCGCCGGAAATCCCGGAAATGACCGTCGAGCTGACCAGCCCGACGCCTCCGGCCCCACCGACACCGGAACCACCACCGCCGCCCCCGCCTCCACCGCCGCCGGAACCCGAGCAGCCGGTGGAGGACGAGGACGCGGTCAAGCCGCCGCCCAAACCGGTGGAGAAGCCCAAGCCGATCGAAAAACCGAAACCGGTCGAGAAGCCAAAACCGGTGAAAAAAGTCGAGCCACCGAAAGCGCCGCCGGCCCCGGCGCAACCTGCCGCACCTGCGGCGCCGACGACACCGAGCGCACCACCGGCACCACCTGCTGCGCCCGCTCCGGTCAAGGAATCGGCGGCGATTTCCGGCCTGGCCAGCCTTGGCAACCCGCCGCCGGAATACCCGTCGCTGGCGCTGCGCCGCAATTGGGAAGGCAGCGTGGTGCTGCGCATTCAGGTGCTGGCCAGCGGCCGTGCCGGCAGCGTGACGGTGACCAAGTCCAGCGGTAAGCCGCAACTGGATGAGGCGGCCGTCGCGGCGGTGAAGAACTGGAAGTTCATTCCGGCCAAGCGCGGTGACACGCCGATCGACGGCTTCGCCACCCAGACCATCGATTTCAAATTGCCGCAATGACGGCGCAACCGACTCATTACTGATTAACGCAAGCGAGGTGTAGCCATGAACGATTCACTGTCTTCGATGATTGTCCCCGGTGTGCTCTGGGGCCTGGTGCTGTTTTCCGTGGTCAGTTGGGCGATCCTGCTGGTCAAGTCGGCCCAATACCTGCGCCAGAAAGCGCAGAACAAACAGTTCGCCAAAGCCTTCTGGAGCGCGCCAGACCTGCTCACCGCCGCCGAACACGCCAGCCAGTATCCAGGCTCGCTGGCGCGCATCGCCAGCAGCGGTTTCGAAGCCCTGCTGGTGGAAGAGTCGCCGCGCACCACGCAACAACTGGCGCACACCATCAACCGCTCCGACCGCCTGGAACGCAACCTGCGCCAGCAGATCCAGAAAGAACGTCGCTCGCTGGAAAACGGCCAGGCGATCCTCGCCAGTATCGGCAGCACCGCGCCGTTCATTGGCCTGTTCGGCACCGTGTGGGGAATCATGGAAGCCCTGCAAAGCATTGGCGAAACCGGCTCGGCCAGCCTTGAAGCGGTCGCCGGGCCTATCGGCCACGCGCTGATCGCCACTGGCGTGGGCATCGCCGTCGCCGTGCCGGCGGTGCTGATCTACAACTTCTTCCTGCGTCGGCTGAAACTCGCCTCGGCGGACATGGACGACTTCGCCCACGACTTCGACGCCCTCGCCTCGCGCAGTGCGTTTTCCATCAGCCGCCAGGCCATCGCCAGCAAAAGCACCACCGCCGTGCGGGAGGCCAGCTGATGTCCTTCTCCACTCAAGACAGCGATGAAGTGCTCAGCGAAATGAACGTCACGCCGCTGGTCGACGTCATGCTCGTGCTGCTGGTGGTGTTCATTGTCACCGCGCCGCTGATGACCAACGCGATCAAGGTCAACCTGCCGAAAACCGACGCCGTCGCCCCTGCCGAAAAGAAAGACCCGGTGGTGGTCAGCGTCGATCAGGATGGCAAGTTCTATCTGGCCAAGACCGAACTGGCCCCGGAATCCCTCGAGGCCAGCCTCAAGGAGGTCAAGGCCAAAGACGCCGAAGTGCGTGTGCAATTGCAGGCCGATGCCGCCGTCAATTACGGCCAGGTGGCCAAGGCGATGGCATCGATCGAACGCTCCGGCATCAGCAAGATTTCGGTGATGACCACCCACTGAGTGCGGTGCCGGGCGGCTGTTGAAAGCTCCCGCCCGGCACCGCTGAAAAAAGAAATCCCGTCGCACCCGGCCGACCGAAAAAACGCCACGCGTCTTCGGAGGGGATCGGCTTGCTTGAAGAAAGTGGTTTTCCGCGCGCGGTATCACCGGAAGCGGAGCAATGAGCGGCTCACAAGGCCAATTCGATAACGTCTGAAAATCGGAAACAACCATGCTGATGAACACTCCACGCTTCACGCTCAAACCTTTGGTGGCAACGATGTCTCGCCACCGTTTCGTTCCGCTGTATCTGGTGGCCATGGGGATGGGCGCCGGGACCGTGCAAGCGGCCGAGGACGACAACAGCGCCACGCCGGCAGCCGCTGTGGTGGCGGCGCCGACCACGCAACTGCAACGGGTCGAAGTGACCGGTTCGGCGATTCGCCGGGTCGATGCGGAAACGGCGGTGCCGATCACCATTCTCAAGGCTGAAGAGCTGCGCAAACAGGGCGTGACCACCACCGCCGAACTGGTCCAGCGCATCACCGGCAGCCAGTCGATCAACAACAGCGCCGGCTCCGTCGGCGCGGCCACTGGCGGTGCGTCGTTTGCCGACATGCGCGGCATCGGCGCGAACAAGACGCTGGTGCTGCTCAACGGTCGACGCCTGGCCAACAATGCCCTGTCGGGGACCAACTCGGCCGGCGGCGCGGTGGACCTGAACATGATCCCGTTCGCCGCCATCGAGCGCGTGGAAGTGCTGCGCGACGGCGCCTCGGCCCTGTACGGCACCGACGCCATCGGCGGTGTGATCAACTTCATCACCAAGAAATCCCTTACCGACGGCGCGTTGACCCTCGGTGGCGAAACGCCGACCCACAGCGGTGGCGGCGCGACCAAGGACATGAGCGCCAGTTGGGGCTACGGCGATCTGGAAGAAGACCGCTTCAACGTCCTCGGCGTGTTCAACTACAACAAGCAGCAGAACCTCGACGCCAACGACCGCTCCTTCGCCACCGACTACGCGCCCGGTCGCGGTCTCGATCAGACCTCCGGCACCGCGTTCCCCGGCAACTACAGCCAGAACGGCAACGCCACCAACCCGTTGGCCAACAGCAACTGCAACGGCCCCAACCTGATCGCCCGCGACGGCTTGTGCCGCTTCAGCACCCGTGAATACATCGATCTGGTGCCACAGACCGAGAAGACCTCGTTCTTCGGCAAGACTACCGCCAAGCTCGGCGATGATCACAACGCCAACCTTGAATATTTCTGGTCGCGCAACAACAACGCCGTCGCCGTCGGCCCGGCGCCACTGACTGGTCTGAGCCTGGATTCATCGTCGCCCTACTACCCCGGCAACGGCATCACCCCGGCGCCGACCGATTTCGCCCTCGACCCGACGCAGCCGGTCGATGTCAACTGGCGTGAAACCGCTGCCGGCCCGCGTGAATCGAAAGACCAGAACACCAGCCAGCGCTTTCTGCTGAGCTTCGATGGTCTGGTTGGCGGCTGGGATTACAACGTCGGCGCCTCGTACAACCAGAACAAAATCGTCTCCAGCGTCACCAGTGGCTATGTCAGCGATCAGGCGATGATTGACGGCCTGGCCAGCGGTCTGCTCAACCCGTTCGGCCCGCAGACCGCTGCCGGCCAGCAGTACATCGACGCCGCCGCGTACCACGGCGCCTACTCCACAGCCGTGGGCCGCGTCGCCGGTTTCGATGGCCGCGTGAGCCGTGAAATCGGCGACTGGTTCGGCGCAGGTCCGTCCGGTCTGGCGCTGGGCGGCGAGTACCGCAAGGAGAAATTCCATCAGGACTTCGAGTCGTTCGCCGGCGACATCCAGAGCCTCGGCATCGACCCGGCCGGTAGCGTCGAGGGCGACCGCAGCGTCAAGGCCGCCTATGCCGAACTCAACGTGCCGGTGCTCGACAGCCTTGAATTGTCCGCCGCTGTGCGCCACGACAAATACAGCGACTTCGGCAGCACCACCAACCCGAAATACTCGTTCCGTTATCAGCCGTTGAAAGAGCTGGTGGTGCGTGGCGCCTACAGCGAAGGTTTCCGCGCGCCGTCGCTGTATGAACTGTATTCGCCGCGCAGCATCACCTTCACCCAGGGTTTCTACAACGATCCCGTGCTGTGTACCGGCGGCGTGGTGCAACCAGGCGGTAACGGCGGGCGTGATTGCGGTCAGCAATTCCTCAACCAGATTGGCGGCAACGAGGATCTGGCCCCGGAGAAGGCGCGCAACGTGACGTTGGGCTTCGTCTACCAGCCGATCAGCAACCTCTCGGTGGGTCTGGATTTCTGGTGGATTCACATCTCCAACCAGATCCAGCCGTTCCCGGAATCCACCGTGTTCGATCAGGCCGGATCCTACCCGGACCGCACGCTCAACTACATCGTCACCGGCAACGCCAACCTCGGCATCGTCGAAACCAACGGTGTCGATGTGTCGCTCGACTATCGCTTCCCGAACACGCCGTACGGTCAGTTTGGTCTCGGCCTGCAAGGCACCTATGTCGACGAGTACGACTTCCAGAGCACTATCAAAGGCCCGTTCACCGACAAGGTCGGCGACTTTCAGGGTGACGGCGTGATCGCGCGCTGGAAGCACAACCTCACCGGCAGCTGGAGCCTCGGTGCGGCGCGAGCAGCGCTGACCAACCGCTTCACCACCGGTTACAACGATTACGACCGCGACACCCATTCGCGCGTGGCCTCGTATTCGGTGTGGGACCTGTCGGCCGGCTACACCTTCAACAAAGTGCTCGACGTTGATGCCGGGATGAAGAACGTGTTCGACCGCAACCCGCCGTTCTCCAACCAGGCTTACAACTTCCAGAGCGGCTATGACCCGCGCTACACCGACCCGCTGGGCCGGACATTGTTTGCGCGCATGACTTACCACTTCTAACCCCAAATAAAACGCATCCCTCTGTGGGAGCGAGCCTTTGTGGTGAGGGGATTTATCCCCGATGGGGTGCGAAGCGCCCCCAGGACCTGCCGACGCGGAGCATCAGAAGTACCGCATGCATTGATCTTGCGACTGCTGCGCAGCCGATCGGGGATACATCCCCTCGCCACAAGGGCTCGCTCCCACCGGGGGTCCGGGTTCCTTCAGGGATTTCAAGGGTGACTTCATGAGTTTTTTGCGCAACATGGCTGGCCTGCTGCTCGGCAGTGCGCTGCTGTGCACTGGCACTTCGGCGCTGGCCGGCGGCAGTCACGCGCTGACGGTGTACGGCGAGGCGCCGAAGTATCCGGCCGGCTTCAAGCATTTCGATTTTGTTAACCCCGACGCGCCCAAAGGCGGTTCGCTCAGCCGTGCGTCGATGGAGATCGGTCAGTACAACTACATCACGCCGTATGCCGATCAGGGCATTTCCGTGGTGCAGGTCAATGACTGGGTCTACGCGCCGCTGGCGTTCCGTTCGCTGGATGAGCCCTACACGGTTTACGCTCTGGTCGCGCAGCAGATCGAGCGCGATCCCGAAGGTTTGTGGGTGCGCTTCACCCTCAACTCCAAGGCACGCTTCGCCGACGGCACGCCGATCACCGCCGAAGACGTGCGCTACACCTTCAACCTGCTGATGACCAAGGGCAGCCTGAGTTATCGCCAGCAATATGCCGACGTGCAGGACGTGCTGGTCGAAGGTCCACGCCAGGTCCGTTTCACCTTCAAGAACAACCTCAATCGCACCCTTGCACTGGATCTGGCGACGCTGCGCGTGTTGCCCGAGCACTGGTGGAAGACCCGCGACTTCGCCAACGGCGGCGGCTTCGAGCCACCGCTGGGCAGCGGCCCGTACCGGGTGAGCAAGGTCGACGCCGGGCGCAGCATCAGTTTCCAGCGTGACCCGGACTGGTGGGGCAAGGACCTGCCGGTCAGTCGCGGCATGTACAACTTTGACAGCCTGACGGTGAATTTCTACGGCGACACCGACGTCGCTCGCCAACTGCTGCAGGCCGGCGCGTTCGACTACAACCGCGAGTTCTCCTCGTCCGGTTATGTGGTCGGCTATGACAGCCCGGCATTGCGCGACGGTCGTTTGCAACAGTCGATCCTCGCCCCGGACAAACCCACCGCCGCTCAGGGCTTCGTGTTCAACCTGCAGAACCCGTTCTTCAAGGATCGCCGCGTGCGTCAGGCGATCAGCCTGCTGTGGGATTTCGAGTGGACCAACAAACAGATGATGCGCGGCTTCTACGTGCGCCAGAACAGCTTCTGGCCGAAGAGCGAAATGGCCGCCACCGCCCTGCCCGACGCCGAAGAATTGAAGATCCTCGAACCGCTGCGTGGGCAGATTCCCGACGAGGTCTTCACCGAGGTTTATCAGGCGCCGAAAACCGACGGCAGCGGCTACATTCGCGACAAGCAACTGCAAGCGTTGCAGCTGCTCGCCGAGGCCGGCTGGACGCCGCAACACAATCGTCTGGTCAACGCTGACGGCGAGCCGCTGGAGTTCACTTTTCTCGACGGTCAGGGCGGCTTCGACCGCATGTTGCTGCCGTTCAAACGCACCCTCGCGCAGATCGGCATCACCCTCAATTTGCGGCGCATCGATTCAGCGCAATACGTCAACCGCCTCAACGCCCGCGACTACGACATGATCGTCACCAGTTTCCCGCGCAGCGGCGATCCGATCGTCTCTCCCGGCCGCGAGTTGTACAGCCTGTACGCCTCGCAAAGCGCCACGCAAGTCGGCAGTTCGAACTCGATGGTGCTGGCCAATCCGGCGGTCGATCAACTGATTGACGGACTGGTCCAGGCCAACAGCCGCGAAGCCATGGTGCATTACGCCCGCGCCCTCGACCGGGTGCTGCAATGGGGTTACTAC
>Ga0308163_10000895_pt1 | contig 39771 bp, 35 predicted proteins | sample PhyTR1_FD_201037 | JGI IMG/M metagenome (GOLD analysis project Ga0308163, IMG submission 201037) | Phyllosphere microbial communities from UC Gill Tract Community Farm, Albany, California, United States - DLSLT.R1 | ecosystem: Host-associated > Plants > Phyllosphere > Unclassified | place: USA... | reverse complement strand
CAGCAGCGACAGCGCCGGCGACGGTGCGTAGTGCGGTTGCGGCGCGGTGGTCGCCAATGGCATCGGCGGCGGCACCTGCAGGCCGAGGCCCTGGGCCACGCCTTCGACCAGGATCGGATCGACGTTGGCCAGCATCGACAGCATGCGCACGCGAATCGCCGGCGTCTGCACGCGGCTCAACTCAAAGCGGAAGGCGTTGACGATGTGCGTTTGCTCGGACGGCGTCTGGCTGATCCAGAACAGGCGCGCCTGCGAATAGTGGTCGGCGAACAGCTCCGGCTTGCCGCGCACCTTGTCCTCCGGCGCCTGCTTGACGCTGGCGAAGGCGGTCTGGAAGCCAGCCATCCCGGCCTGGAACGGATTGCCGCCGGCCAGCGAGTTCGGTTCGTAGGCCACGCGCCCGCGCGCGATTGCCTGGCGATGCATGCCGTCGCGCTGGTTGTTATGCACCTGCGCCACCGGCGTGTTGATCGGGATCTCGTGGAAGTTGGCGCCACCGAGACGGCTGATCTGCGTGTCCAGATACGAGTGGATACGGCCTTGCAGCAGCGGATCGTTGGTGAAGTCGATACCCGGCACCACGTGCGCGGTGCAGAAGGCCACCTGCTCGGTCTCGGCGAAGAAGTTGTCCGGATTGCGGTTCAACGTCATCTTGCCGACGATTTGCACCGGCACCAGTTCCTCCGGCACGATCTTGGTCGAATCGAGCACGTCGAACGGGAATTGCTCGGCCTGCTCTTCGGTGAAGATCTGCAGGCCCAGCTCCCACTCGGGATAGGCGCCCGCTTCGATCGCTTCCCACAGGTCGCGACGATGGAAATCGGGATCGGCGCCGATGATCTTGGCCGCTTCGTCCCACACCAGCGAGTGCGTGCCCGGCACCGGATTCCAGTGGAATTTACAGAACACCGACACGCCCTGCGCGTTCACCAGACGGAAGGTGTGCACGCCGAAGCCCTGCATGGTGCGGTAGCTGCGCGGGATGGCGCGGTCCGACATCTGCCACAGCAGCATGTGCGTCGATTCAGGCATCAAGCTAACGAAGTCCCAGAAGGTGTCGTGCGCGCTGGAGGCCTGCGGCATCGCGTGATGCGGCTCCGGCTTGACGGCATGGACCAGGTCCGGGAATTTCATCGCGTCCTGGATGAAGAAGACCGGCATGTTATTGCCGACCAAATCCCAGTTGCCTTCGTCGGTGTAGAACTTGACGGCAAAGCCGCGCACATCGCGCACCGTGTCGGCCGAACCGCGTTCGCCGGCGACGGTGGAGAAGCGCACGAACACCGGGGTGCGTTTGCCGGCGGCGGCGAACGGCGCGGCGCGCGTGACACCGCTCAAATCGTCGTAGCTTTCGAAGTAACCGTGTGCGGCCGAACCGCGCGCGTGCACCACGCGCTCCGGAATGCGCTCATGGTCGAAGTGGGTGATCTTTTCGCGCAGGATGAAGTCTTCCATCGCGGTCGGGCCGCGCAGGCCGACCTTGAGGGAATTCTGGTTGTCGGCGACCGGCACGCCCTGGTTGGTGGTCAAGCGCTGGTCGGCGGAATCGACGCGCACGCGGTCGAGCGGCTCGATGGTGGCGTTGACGCTGTGCGGCGGCACGCCGCTGCCGGTTTTAGGCGAGGCGGTGGTTTCACCGGTGGTGCTGGCGCCCGCGATAGGATGCGGCGGAGCGACGGTCTGGCCGGGTTGCGGCGCGCGCGATGCGTCGCCATGTTCGCCAGCTTTATTGGCGTTGAAGGGCATGCCCTCGGCGACCGCTTGGGTGCCGCTCACTTTGGCGAGCAACGCGGCTTCCTGTGGCACGCCGCCCAAACTGGTCGGCGGCGGAGCCGAAGATGGTCCTGCGACGGTGCTCAATATCGAGCCAGCCCCCATGACGGAGGCTGGAGTCTTTTTACTAGTTGCCATTGGGTGTCCCTTGGTGATCGGCGCCCGCACGGGCCGCCGGTCGCACCAGCAGCGAAACCGGTCGGGCAGCCTGGATTACTTGCGCGAGTTAAGCAGCTTGGAAATGCCATAGCCTGCGGCTGCGGCGATCAGCACCGAAATCGCAGGGCTGGAGCGCACGTGGCTGCGGCCGGATTCGGCCAGTTTTTTGTAGCTTTCGGTGACTTGCTTGCTGCGAACGGCCAGGCGCTCGGAGACCGAGTCGATCGTGCCCGAAACGCTTTCAACGCCGTTGGCGACGGTGTCCACGCCATCGTGTGCACGGGTGGCCAGGCGATCGGCGGTTGGCGGCACTTTATCGGCGACGCGGTCGATGGCGGCGTGCGCATCGGCGCGCAGGTCCTTGCCGATCTGGGTCACGCCGTCGCGGGTGTTGTTGGTGCTGCCGGTGTTGTTGGTGTCGTTGCTTTTAGCGTTGTTACCAGTGGTACCGTTGATTTTAGTATCGATGCTGTTTTCCATGATGGTTCCTCTCGGTTGTTGGTCGTTTGTCTAAACACTGCAGGTACCAAGATAGGCCTGTTGGTCAAACGCTACCGTGCGGAATCTAACAATAGGGCAACCTCGGCGAACTTATCCTGCGACGCGCCGCTGATGGGCTACAAAGTGAGTTGACACACGGACAGAGCCGCCGATAAGGCGGATGCTCAGATAAAATGCTGATAAGCTACACTTACCTATGTCCAGGAGGGCGCCATGTTTCCTATCTCATCCACAACGTTGAGCGGACCCAATCCGGCGAATTTTCCGCTGGTCTCGCCGACGGCGCAAACGGCGGCGGTAGACGCGGTCAGCTCCTCCACCATCACCCCGGTAGGCTCGGCACTTGATGCTCCGGCGCAAGCATCGGTACAGGTGGACCTTTCTCCGGTGGCAAACTTTTTGCTAACGGTTTCGCAGTCGCGTGAACAGATCACCCAGTTGCAGGCCGCCGTCGCCAATGGCGCCGACCCGCAGGAAGCCACTGCCCGCGCCGGCACGCTTAACGACGCGACGCAAAATGTAGTGGATGCTTTCAACTTGCTGCCCGGCGTGGATTTCAACCAGACCCAGCCACAAGGGCCTTCCCTGCTCAACAGCCTTGTGGACAGTTTGAACCGCCAGACCTTTGGCGCCGCCGCGCAGCCGCTAAACCAGGCGAGCCAGGCGAACCAGGTCGGTCAACCAACGAGCGCGGCCCAGAGCCTGGCCCAAAGCCTGTCGCGCATCGGCGTCACCTTGCAGCCAGCGCTCCTGTCGGACGCGACCGCCGGGCTGTCGCTGGACAATGAAATCCTGCGCGCCTCCTTCAACAGCGACAACCAGTCGACCACCAATACGCTGCAAAACACGCTGGACACGTTCAGCGAGCTGGCGACCCGTTTCGCCGAGCAGTTGAGCGCCGCCGGCACTGGCGCCCTCCCCGCGCTGGCCAGCGCGCAGCAGGACGCGTTGACGCCGGAAGACCTGGTCGCCAACGCGCGTCTGGATATGGCGCGCGCCGAACTCGATCTGCTGCGGCAAATTCCGTTGCCCGACACCGCCGCCGACAGGCTGGCGGCGCAGCGCGCGGAATTGGAGCAGCCACTCACGCCAAGGGCGACCGCGCCGGATTCGCCGATCGTCAATCCGCTGCAGGCATCCACCGCCGAAGTCATCGCCGCGCAGAACGCCGAAGCGCGGGAGGCCGGCATCAACGCACTACCATCCCAGCAAACCCAGTCCGCGCAATCGCTGCAAGCGGCCGGCCAGGCGGAGCAAAACCAGGCGGCCAATGCGGCCGAAGAGAATCAGGCCGTAGCCAATGCCAATGCCGACGCCGATACGGAGCGCGGCGTGGCGCAGGCGGCAGCCGACGCCGCGCGGGCCACGGCGGCGGCACAGGCGGCACGCCAGCAGGCCGCCTCCGGATTGAGCGCGGCCACCGCCGCCAGCACGCAAGCGGCGGCGCAGGCCAACATCGCGCAGCGCGCGGCCGCTGCCGCAACCGCGACCAATTCCGCCAACGCGACCGCCGAACAACAGGCCGTTGCGGCGCAAAACGCGGCCACCAACCTGGCGGCCGCCAACGCCGCCGCAGCGTCGGCGCTGGCGCAAGCGCAGGCTGCGCAAAGCGCGGCCGACGTGCTGGCGGCGCAGAGCGCGGAAGCCAGCGCCGCCGCCGCCCAGGCGCGCGCCGCGCTGGCTGCGGCGACGACGCCGGAAGCGGCCAACGCGGCCGGCGCCATCGCCGCCCAGCAAGCCGCAGCGGCGCAAACCACCGCAAGCAATCTTGCCTCCGCCAACGCGGCGGCGGCGGAGGCGCAGCAGCAGGCGCGCGCCGCGCAAGTCGCCGCCGTGCAGGCGTCCACCATGCAAACCAATCCGCTGCAAGGCAATCCCGCGTTGGCCGCCGCCATCGCCGCGTACAACATCGACGCGGCGCTGCTTGGCGCCAACGCGCGCGCGGTGCAATCGACTGTCAGTGGCACGCCGCGCGTGACGGCCGTCACGGGGCCGGCCAGGACCCGCGGCATCGGGCCCGGACAGTAAGCACGCGGCCATGCGGAAATCGGCACAAGAATGGCGCGTCGAACGCGCGCCATTCGATCCCGCCGGGTCGCGGCCGTTATCGCCAGACCAAATTAAATTCCGGCCGTCCCGTGTTTGAAGGCCGATCACGCCAAATAATTCCCGATCCCGCGCCAAAGTCACACGATAATACGATTCGTTTTTAGCGATAATCACGGATTGCATTTCATAACCATCGACATCGGGAGTTCGCATGACTTTGAAGCACAGCGTGAAGCACAGCGTAAAGCATATCGCCGCCGCCACGGCGTTACTGGCCGCCACCGGCGCCTACGCCCAGGACACCGTGGTAAAGATCGGCCATAGCGGCCCGCTGTCCGGCGCGCAGGCGTTTTCCGGCAAGGACAACGAGAACGGCGCCCGGCTGGCGGTGGAGGAACTCAACGCCAAGCCGATCACCGTGGCCGGCAAGAAGCTCAAGTTCGAACTGCTGTCGGAGGACGACCAGGGCGACCCGAAAGCCGGCGTCGCCGCCGCGCAAAAGCTAATCGACAACGGCGTCAAATACGTCGTCGGCCCCTACAACTCCGGCGTGACGATTCCCGCTTCGCGCGCATATAACGATGCCGGGGTACTGGTCGCCACCATCGCCACCAACCCGAAGATCACCCAGCAAGGCTACAAGGGCCTGTACCGTGTCAACGCCAGCGACGCGCAGCTAGGCTCCAAGATGGCGCTGTACGCGGCCAAGGAACTTAAGTTTAAAAATGTCGCCGTGATCGACGACCGCACCGCCTTCGGCCAGGGCGTGGCGGAGGAATTCAAGAAGCAGGCGAAGGCCTCCGGCATGACCGTGGCCGGCCACGAGTTCACCACCGACAAGGCGTTCGACTTCAACGCCATCCTGACCAAACTGAAAAACAAGAAGGTCGAGGCAATCTTCTTCGGTGGCTACGCGCCGCAGGCGGCGCCGATGGCGCGCCAGATGAAGCAGCTCGGCATCACCGCAAAACTGCTGGGCGGCGATACCATCTGCACCAGCGAGATGGGCAAGCTCGGTGGCGACGCGGTGGCCGACAATGTCCTGTGCTCGCAGGGCGGCGCGATTCTGGACAAGGCGTCGAGCGGCCCGGCTTTCAAGGCCAAGTACAAGGCGCGCTTCAAGCAGGATGCCGACGTCTATGCGGCGTCGTACTACGATGCGACCATGATGTACGCGCAGGCGATGCAGCAAGCGAATTCGATCGATCCGCGCAAAGTGGAGGCGGTCATCGCCGCCGGTTCGTACAAGGGTATCGCCGGCACCTATGCGTTCGACGCGCGTGGCGACATGAAACAGTCGCCGGTGACGATCTTCACCTTCAAAGGCGGTCAGCCGGTGCCGTTGACCAGCTATTGACCCGCATTTCTTTGATTGGCCTATGCATGCGTTTCGACGGCGGGTGCATTGGCCGATTACGGCGTTCCGCCTAAACCGCCCCACGTGGTTCAGATTGATCGAAGCGGGCGCGATTCAATGCAATCAGGCTGTCGAAGGCCTGCCGGGCGCCTTCGCATGCTTCGGCGATGTCGCGCGCGTCCACCACGTGCTCGCGCAGCGCGCTTAGAAATTGCTGCCAGCGCGTTCCCGGCGAACCGGCGCCGCGCAGATAATCGAGGGGATGCGGCGCCAGGCGCTCCGCCAGCCTTTTATACAGCACCGACCCGCCCAGCTGCGACCCTTCGATCACATAGCACACACCCCAGCGCCACGCGGCGGCGCGCCGGGCGGGCCATTCGACGACAGTCCCGCTGCGCGCCGGCGGCATTCCGGCAAAGGCCGGATGCGCCAGATCGGCCCTGATCGCATCCAGGTAGGCGGGCAATGTAGGGCCGTCGTCGAATCGCCCCATCCATGCTTGAATCGGCGCCAGCCACTGCTCCAGCAACTGCAAATGATCGTGGTACGCGCGCAAATCCACCTCGCCAGCCGCCAGAGGCGTGCTGGAGTCGAGCTCCGCGTGCCGCTGCTCGGTTGCTTGGCGCAGTGCGGCCAGCACATCTTGTTCTATGGTGGAAATTTCTTCCAAGATATTTCCTAGCGTTTTTTGATGACAATATTTTACACAGCGCAATGCTAGCGCGCGCACGGTAGGAACTGGAAACTTCTGGAAAAATAGAGCTCAGGTAAAATTTAATTACTACCAGCATACCGTCTATGAACCAAAACCAATCCAAGAACTGCTCCGTACTCCTGATCGACGACGAAGCGATGGCCGAAGACTTGATCGGCTACCACATGTCGCGCCAGCAAGGAATCACGCTGCGTTATGACAATCGCGCCGAACTGGCCGTTCAGCTGTGCAAGGAGATCGAGGCCAACGTGCTGCTGGTCGACCTGCGCATGCCCGGCGCCGATGGCTTCGACGTGATCCGCATGCTGCGCGCCCATCCGGATACCGAGCATCTGCCGGTGATACTGCTGTCGTCCGAGGACGATGCCGATATCAAAGCGCAGGCGTTCGCACTCGGCGCCAACGACTATCTGGTCAAGTGGCCGGAGGCGCGCGAGCTGGAAGCGCGCATCCGCTATCACTGCGCCGCCTATCAGGCGCGCCAGCAGCGCGACGCCGCCTTCCTGGAGTTGCGCCAGCGCGAAGAGGAACTGCGGGTCAGTCAGGCCGCCCTGCATCAGGCGCAGAAAATGGAAGCGATCGGCCAGTTGACCGGCGGCGTCGCCCACGATTTCAACAACGTCCTGCAAATCATCAGCGGCAACCTGCATCTGCTGCAGATGGTCGGCGACGTCAATCCGCAAGGCATGGCGCGCATCGAGAGCGCGCTCAATGGCGTCGAACGGGGCGCCCGGCTGGCGGCGCACCTGCTCGCGTTCGCGCGCCGCCAGCCGCTGCAAAGCGCGGTCGTCGACCTGACGCCGGTGCTGGCCGATATGGACGACATGCTGCGCCGCGTGCTCGGTCCGCGCGCGGTGGTCATCGCCGACATCGCGGCGCGGCTGTGGAACACCGATGTCGATGTCAGCCAGCTCAATAACGTGATCCTGAACCTGGCCATCAACGCGCGCGACGCCATGGGCGGCGACGGTACGCTGACCATCCGCGCGCGCAACCTGTCCTCCGGCTCGGAGCAGTTGGCCAAAATCGGCGACGGCAAGGGCGACTACGTGTTGATCGAGATCGCCGATACCGGCTCCGGCATGTCGCAGGAGGTGATGCAACGCGCGTTCGAGCCGTTCTTCACCACCAAGCCGACCGGCCAGGGCACGGGGCTGGGCCTGAGCATGGCCTACGGTTTCGTGAAGCAATCGGGCGGCGAGATCGCGCTGCAAAGCACCTTGGGCGCCGGCACCTGCGTGCAGATCTACCTGCGCCGCAGCGAGGCCCAGGCCGAGCCGGAAAACCAGGCGGCATTGCCGGCGTTGGCCGGCGGCGTGGAAACCATCCTGGTGGTGGAGGACGAGGAGGCGGTGCGCGCGGCGACCGTCGACATGCTGTCCACGCTGGGCTACAAAGTGCTGAGCAGCGCCGACGCGGAACAGGCGAGCCACTTGATCAACGGCGGCGTCGACATCGACCTGCTGTTCACGGACGTGATGATGCCGGGCCGCGTGAGCAGCCTGGAATTGAGCGAACTGGTACGGGAAAAACTGCCGCAGGCGCAGATCCTGTTCACGTCCGGCTATGCGGAGGGGGTGCTGTCGCACGACGGCAAGCTGCCGCCGGGAGTCAATCTGCTGCAAAAGCCCTATACCGTCGATACCCTCAGCTCACGCATCCGCCACCTGCTGCGCAAGCGCGGCGCCGCTGCCGCCGCTTAACGACCGCGGCGTAACTACTGCGGCTTGACGTAGCGGTGCGACCCCGGTGGCGGCTCGTTGAGCACCGCCCAGAAAATCCCCAGGTCGGCGATCGCCCGCACGAACTCCTGGAAATCTACCGGCTTGACCACATACGCGTTCACGCCCAGCTCATAGCTGCGGATCAGGTCCTGCTCTTCGCGGGATGACGTCAGCATCACCACGGGGATGCTTTTCAAGGTGGCGCTGCCACGAATTTCGGCCAGCACTTCGAGGCCGTCGACCTTGGGCAACTTCAGGTCGAGCAGCACCACGGCGGGGTTACCCTGCTCGCGGTTGGCGAAGCTGCCGCGCACGTGCAGATAATCGAGTGCGTCGGCGCCATCGCGCACGACAATGACTTCATTGGCCAATTGGCTGCGTTCCAGCGCAATCAGCGTCAGCTCCAGATCATGAGGGTTGTCTTCAACCAGCAGGATAGGCTTTAACATAGGCGTGCCTTAAACTTTATCGGTATTTATATTGGTGTTTATCGGTAAGGCAAAGGAGAACGTCGCTCCCTGGCCCGGCGCCGATTGCGCCCAAACGCGGCCGCCATGACGCTCGATGATGCGCCGTACATTCGCCAGGCCGATGCCGGTGCCCTGGAAGTCCTCCATGCGGTGCAGCCGCTGGAAAACGCCAAACAGCTTGTGCGCGTAGTCCATATTGAAGCCGACGCCATTGTCGGCGATATGGAAGACGAATTCCCCGGACAGCTGCTCGCTGGTGATACGAATGACGGCCGGATCGCTCTGCGCGGTGAACTTGACGGCGTTTGAAAGCAAATTGTACAACGCCAGCTGCAGGAACGACGGATCGGCAACGACTTGCGGCATCGGCGCCACCTGCCAATCGATGCGCCGCGTGGTCGTGTCCGGCGCCAGCTTGTCGATGCAGCCGCGTACCAGGTCGTCCATGCGCACGCGCACCGGCCGCAAGGCGGCCCTGCCCATCTGCGAAAAACTGAGTAAATCGTCCACCAGCTTGCCCGCCAGCCTGGCCGATTCCTTGATGTTGACCAGGAAGCGCTGGCGCCGTTCCGGGTTGTCGCTGCCGGCGGTCTCCATCAGCAGGTCGGAAAAGCCGACGATGTGGCGCAGCGGCGCGCGCAAATCGTGCGAGACCGAGTACGAAAACGCCTCCAGCTCCTTGTTGGCGCGGCCCAGCTCCTCGGCCAGATCGGCCATCTGTTCGGCGCGCTCAAGCGCGATACCCAGCAGCGCGGTGCGGAACTCCAGCGCCAGTTCCAGCTCGCCCTCGTGCCACGGCGCCGAGGTGCCGTGGACCGCCTCGCGCCAGCTGGTGAAGCTGGTGCGCGGCGACAGCATGCCGGGTGACGTTTCCAGCTTTTCCGGACGGCCGGCCCAATCGATCGAATACACCACCTCCGGACGGAACCACAGCAGGTAGTGCTGGTGGATACGCGAGATCGGCATCGCCATCAAGCCGCTGGCGGAGGCGGTGTAGGCCCCGGCGGCGGGAAACACGGCGCCCAGCCGGTCGCTGTGGAACAGGTCCTGGTGCACATTGGCGCTAAGCCAGTCCACCAACCCGCGTATCTGGTCGTCGTCCGGCGTGTGGCCGTAGCTGATCAAGCGGTCATCGACCACGATGGCGACGCCGCCGGCGCGCGCGAAGCGCAGCAGTTCGGGCAGCACGCTGCGCAGGTTTTCGATGAAGTCCGCGCCTTGCGTCAGCCCGCCCAGCAGGTTGACCATCACGCGCCGCACCTCCAGCCGAAATTGCATCTGGTCGGCATCGGATCGGTTGCGGATGCGCAGCGCCAGGATTTGCCCCAGCTGCTCGCACACGCTGCGCTGGTGGAAGCTCAGGTGGCGCGCCTGCGCGTGGTGGCACGAAATCAGGCCCCACAGCTTGTCCTTGACGATCAGCGAGACCGACATCGAGGCCTGCGTTCCCATATTGCGCATGTATTGCAGGTGAATCGGCGAGACGCTGCGCAGCGAGGCGAACGAGAGGTCGTTGGCTTGGCCGGTCAACGGGTTCTCCGGCGGCACCAGCCGTGCCGGCTCGTAGTCGGCGTCCTGGATCAGGCGGATGCGGTTGGCCAGATACAGCTCGCGCGCCTGGCGTGGAATGTCGGTGGCGGGGAAGCGCTGTCCGAGATAGCCGTCGTAATCTTCGGCCAGACATTCCGCCAGTACGTTGCCGTGGCCTTCGTCGTCGAAGCTATAGACCAGCACCCGGCCGAAACCGGTCAGTGCGCTGATCTCGTTGGCGGCCAACTGGCACAATTCGACAATGGTGTCGGCATCGCTGATCTTGTTGAGGAAGTCGCCGACCAGTGGATACAGCTGCTGGATGCCGCCATCGACGGTGCCGCGCGCGCGTTCGAATTCGAGCACCAGCAACTGATCGTAGGCGTGGGCCAGCACGTCGAACGGTTCGCCCTCCAGGCCGACCGTGGCGATATAGGCCGGACGCTCGCGCAGCTGGCCGCCTTGCAGGTTGTGCTCAAGCGCCTGCGCGCTGCGGGCGCCGATAACGTCGGCGAGCGGGCGGCCGAGTGCCTGCTCGGGCGGTACGCCGGTGAAATCAGCGAGATTGTCGCTCACCTGCAGCACCTCGAGCTGCGGCGAGAGCGCCAGCAGAAAGCCATGCGGCTGAATGCTGCCGGGCGTGCGTATAGGCTCGCTGTCGCATGTCGCTAATTCGGAGTCGATGCTGGCCTGTGGCATGATGGCTGCGGGCGAACCCGGTATTGACAAAGCCACATCATATCAACTTTTCCGCGGCCCCGACGCACGATGCGCCGCCAATATCGGGTCAATAACGGGGAAAAGTCGAACTCCGGCTAACCCAGTTGCAACTCCCAGTAACCGACGTCGATCCAGCGATCGAACTTGCGTCCCACCTGCTTGAAATGGGCGACTTTTTCAAAGCCGAGGCGCTCGTGCAAGGCTACGCTGGCCGGATTGGGCTGGGCGATGCCGCCGATGGCCATATGGATTTCGCGCGCGCGCAGCTCATTTAGCAGTGTTTTGTACAAGGCGGTGCCGATGCCTTGGCCGCCCTGCCCCGGCGCCACGTAGACGCTGGTCTCCGCCGAATAGCGGTAGGCGCTGCGCACGCGCCACTTTGTCGCATAGGCGTAAGCAATCACACGGCCCTCGGACTCGTACACCAGCCAGGGCAAGGCTGCGATCACGTCGCGGATGCGGCCGGCCATTTCATCCGGCGTAACGGGGTGCTCTTCGAAACTGATCACCGTGGTGGCGACGTAGTGGTTGTAGATATCGACGATGGCGGCAGCATCGTCCGGCGTTGCAGGTCTGATCATGAACAAGTCAATACGGGTTGTAAAAGTCGTCGAAAACGGGAATGAACGCGAGCGACAGCACCACCAGGGCCAGTGGGACGGTGGCGATGAAGCCCAACAATTTGAATCCGTACGCGCCGAGCAGGCCGCCCAGCAGGAAAGCGCCCAGCAAGGAACATAGCAAGGATAACCGATTGCGGTCCGCCACGACCTTGTCCGGCGCCGCGCCGTCCGCGCCGGCCTTCCCGACATTCCAATAAACCAGCTTGCCCAATTCGATGCCGATATCGGTCACCAGCCCGGTGACGTGGGTGGTGCGGATTTCGGCCCGCGATACCTTGGTGACGATGGCGTTCTGAAGTCCCATGACAAAACAAAGCAGTGCCACGATGGCGGTGAGATGGCCGTGCTCCGCCATCCTGCTACCCATCAAGCCAAACACCAGCAGCAACGCCGCCTCCAGCATCAGCGGCAGCGCGTAGCGGCTATGCGCGCCCCGGCGGCGGCCCCAGTTGATCAGGATCGCGGAGGTGGCCGCGCCCAGGAAGAAGGCGAACAGCGATATCGCCCCCGCCAGCAGCAGCGCCATGTCCCCCAGCGCCGCGTTGTCGGCCAGCGCCGAGACGATGCCCGACATGTGGGAAGTGTATTGGCCCACCGCGAAAAAACCGCCGGCGTTGACGGCGCCGGCCACGAAGGCCAGCATGCGGCCAAGGCGGCGGTTGCTGATATCGGTGCGGTGCGCGCCGGTCAAGGCGCGCAGGTAGTGCATGGGCATGGCGGCCTCGCTTGCGGTCTACTGTCGGCCAGTCGATTGTAATCGATCCGGAGCGGCGGATCAGAAGTCGTGGTTGGCCGGGTAATCCGAATAGAAGTCGTTATCCCACCTGAAATGGGTGGTGGAGATGGTGATGGTGATATCCAGCGCCTCGACAAAATGCCACCAGCCGACCGGCAGGAACAGGATCTCTCCCGGCGCCAGCTCGCAATCGATCACCGGCACGTTCGCCATCATGGGGAAGCGCTGGACATCGATGGCGCGTCCGTCGACGGGCGTAAAGCAGTGGCGCTGGTTATACAGATGGGGGATATCGCAAGGCGCGATCAGGCGCACCCGCTTGCGGCCCGCGATCTGGATCATGAAGTTGTTGGTCAGGTCATGATGAAACGGCGTGAGCGTGCCGGCCGGCCCAAACCAGAAAAAACCGCGCCGCTCGCCGTTCAGATAGTCCGCCAACGGCGGCAGGTCGGCCATCAGCTCGCGCAGCGCCTCGCGGTTGCTCTCGTCGTTATTGGCGGTCATGTAGAAATCGTTGGTGCGGCCGCTGGCGCGCACCAACTCCACGTATTCGCCAAACGGCATCCTGCGCTTGTGCGCCTGGCTGTTCAATTCACAGTTCGGATCGGCGTCGCGCCCGAACTGCACCTCCACTTCGCGATCTCCCAAATGTGCGCTCAAATAATCAAGCGTCCATTTGGTGCGGGCGACGCAATCGTCCAGCATGCCGGTGATGATCACCGGCTGGTTGCGGCGGTAATGCTCTTCGAGGAAGGCGGCGCCGGACAGGCGCTTGCGGCGCGGCACCCCGGTCGGCGCCAAACGGTTCAATCGCGACTGGATGCCCAGCACCCAATCACGCTTCGCCAGCCGGCTTCGCAAGCGCGACGCCCCCTTGAGGTAGGGACTGCGCAGCGCCGCATCGACCTCCGCCAGCGCATCCTGCTCGCTGATGCCGGACTGGATCAGAACACCGACCAGGCCTTCCGGCCGGCCGCCCAGCATCAGGTTTTCGGCGATCCAGGTGCGCCATGCGTCGTTGACGGCTACAGGTGTAACGGTGGCATGGCGCATCATCGTTTAGCGTCCTATCCAGACGGCGTTGGTCAGGGCGCCGTTGGCGTCGCCGTCCAATTCCCAGGAGAAGGCGCCGCGCAGGTTTTGATCGCGCACGTACTGCATCTTGGTCGCGATCACGGTGGGGTCGTCATAGCTCCACCACTCACCGCTGCCGGTGTAGAGGTACAGCTGTTTGGTCACCGGATGATACCAGCGCGACCCGGTTTTGTTAATCAGCACCTTGTAGTCGTCGATGCCGGCCTCGTAGGCGCCGGTCGCCGCCCCTCCCGTGCTTTGATACAGGCCGTTGCCGTTCGGGCCAGCCGCAACGCCCCGCCATCCGCGTCCATAGAAAGGCACGCCAAGCAGGATCTTATTGCGCGGCATACCAGCCGCCACCAGCGCGGTGATCGAGTCGTGGCTGTTGTACTTGGCCAGGTTGCCGGTCGATGGATCGGCCGGATCGTGGTACAGCGGCGCGTGGAAGTTGGTGGTCGCTTCCCATCCGCCATGGAAGTCATAGGTCATCAGATTGACCCAGTCCATGTATTGGCCGTACAGCGCCGGTTCGGTCTGGGCGATCTTCTCGCCACCCGCGCCGATGGCCGCCGTCAGCGCATAACGTTTGCCATCGATGGCGCCCTGCGCATCGAGCTGCGCGCGGAATTCGGCCATCAGCAAGGTGAAATTGTGCTTGTCGTTGACCGTGTCGACGGTGTTATACGTCTGGCCGCCACCGCCCGGGTATTCCCAGTCGATGTCGATACCGTCAAACACCCCCTTGGCCGCGCCCGCGCCGCCACGTCCATCCTGTACCGGCAAGTCGCCGGCGATGAACATCTTCACGCAGGACCTGGCCAGCTGCTTGCGCAGCGCGTCGGTTTTGGCGGCGGCCGAGAAGTTCTTCGACCAGCTCCAGCCGCCGAGCGAGATGAAGATCTTCAGGTTCGGATGTGCGGCCTTGAGCAGCTTCAGTTGCAGGAAGTTGCCGCTCAACGGCGCGTTCCATGGCACCGCCTGGCCGTTGACGGTACGCGCGGGCGAGCGTTGGTAATCGGCGTAGGCATCGCCCCCGGTGCCGGCGTCCGGCGAACCGGGATTCGATCCGCCGGTTTCAGCCTTGGTCACCATGTCGCATTCATAACCGCCATTCTTGGCGTAGGTATTGGCGAAGGCATAGTTGATGAAGGTGAGCTGGTCGGCGACGCTGGTCTGCACGCCGTTGACCGGCGTTTTGGTGGTGTGGATGTCGGCCACTTCGTAGTTGCGGCCATAGACGCCCCACTGCGCGAAGTAGGAGCCGATTTCACGTCCGCCAGGGACCGGCGTTGGCGTGGGGGTGGGGGTTGGTGTTGGCGTTGGCGTTGGGGTGGGCGTCGGGGTCGGGGTCGGAGTGGGCGTCGGAGTTGGCGTGGTGGTCTGCAGAACCCATGGCCCCCACTGCTCGGTGCCTGGCACGTTATTCTGGGTCCACCACTTGGCCTGGTAGACAGCGCCGTTGTAGGTTACGCACATGCCGACCGTGTAGATTGCCGTGGACGACCAGGCCGGGCAAGCATCGGCCGCCGCCGCTGCGGTTTGCACCGCAGCCAGTAATTTGTTCGATGAATCGGAGGCGGGGGCATCACTGCCCCCGCCGCAAGCCGCCAGCATGCCGGCGATCAGGCCCATTACGGCCGCATTCCCCTTCACTGCGTGTTCCATCATCTCTCCTTCGGGTGGGTGATCTATGCTTTTTTTGTTTTTTCAGCATGAAACTGAAAAGATTGGTAGTCAAGTGGTTTTAGAAATTCCATCCACTCCAATACCAGTTACGCATAGAAAACAGTCTTGGGAGAAACGGGCCATAGCGCTTAGGCCACAGTAAGTGAGTACACACTAACGCCAACGGCGAGCTGGCTTATTCAGGCATGAAACTGCTAAATTGATATTCTTGATTAAACAATTTTTTAATAGACGAGTACCAATTGGGCACAATAAAAAAGTGGTACTGAAACCGGTAGAAATATAAACCGCATTAATGCGAGACTTGCAAAACAGCACGCGCAATACCATCGTGGATTTCCAGAACGCGTGGTGAGTTTTTACCGAAACTCATTTTGTAGCAGACCTGGCCATCCTTCCAGGCAGTCGGCAATACCATCAGCAACTGGAAAGCGCTTGGGTCTTCATCTTTGCACGGAAATATTCTCGGCGTACCGGCCAGCACGATGGCCTGCATGGGTTGGTCGCCATCGATTTCCATGTGATGGCCGCGCACCGAGATCGCCTTGCCGGCGCCGGAGAAATCGTCGAGCTGAACGTGCCCCACGACACTATCGTTGCGCCCATCGACGACCAGATTGAGCCGCAGGGTCGGACCGCCATCGACGGCGCTGTTGACTTCATAGACGGCGGTAAATAATTGACTCATGATGTAGTTCTCCAGGTGGACGCAAGTGCATGAGTGCACTGTATCGACCAACTGGGAACCGCACCTTCCGTATACCTTCCGATGATTAAGACACTGTTTTTAAAGTACTTTTGCTAACGAAAAATGCGGGCGGAACCTGTCAGCGTTTCGGCAGTCGCCAGTCCGGACGAACATAATGGCAGGTGTAGCCGTTGGGAATGCGCTCCAGATAATCCTGGTGCTCCGGTTCCGCTTCCCAAAACGCACCTGCCGGCGACAGCTCAGTCACCACTTTGCCGGGCCACAGACCGGACGCGTTCACATCGGCGATGGTGTCCTCGGCCGTCGCCTTTTGTTGATCGTCCACATAGAAAATCGCCGAGCGATAACTCATGCCAACGTCGTTGCCCTGGCGGTTGCTGGTGCTTGGATCGTGAATCTGGAAAAAGAACTCCAGGATTTTGCGATAGCTGATCACCGCTGGATCGAAATTAATCTCGATCGCTTCGGCGTGTGTGCCGTGATTGCGATAGGTCGCATTGGGCACATCGCCGCCGCTATAACCGACGCGCGTGCTTTCAACGCCCGGCATTTTGCGGATCAAATCCTGCATGCCCCAAAAACAACCACCGGCCAGAATAGCTTTCTCAATCGTCATCATCATTCCCTTTCGATATTAGATCTGAACCTAATTTGGTGACACCTGTGCAATTCTTCAAGAATTAACGAGGCTTAACCGCACAGAAATGTTAAATACCTTAACTTAATATACTGGTTTTCCCGTATAATTTAATTCAGGAACGCAATTCTTTTCCCGCCGCCGTGCCCAGACAGCCGCACGCGCAATCATACCCGGCCTGGCCCCAGCCGAAAGACGCAACACTCCAGTTGCCCACTTTTTCGATCGACATCATGGACCAGTCCCTTTCCGCCAAACGCATACTCATCATCGACGATAACAGTCAGGCGGCCGACGTGGCGTCCGAGTTGCTCGGCCTGTACGGCTATCAAACCGCCGTCGCCTACAGCGGCGCCCAGGGATTGCAGAGTGCGAAAGACTTCGCGCCCGATGTCATCCTGCTCGATCTCGGCATGCCCGGCATGGACGGTTTCCAGGTCGCCACCGCGTTGCGCGCGCAGCCGCAGTTTGCCGATCTCGCGCTGGTAGCCTTCACGGCCTGGGGCGACAAGGGCACGCGGCGGCGCACGCAAGATGCCGGCTTCGACCAACACATCACCAAACCGGCCGGCATGGAAGAAATCCTGCGCGCCATCGTCAGCGCGTGCGACGTGCGCGCCAGCTTCGCGCGCAAGATAGCGTAAAAACACCCGCACAAAAAGCCCGCGTAAAAAGGCACAGCACCCGAGTTGCCGCGGCAGGGCGCGTCACGCACCGCCGCCAGTGCGCGCAAAGCCATTGCTTTTGTGATACTGTCTTCTCAACGACAGGAGGCCTTATGATGATAGAACGACGTTCCCGACCCGACCGCGCCAAGGCCATTGCCGTGCACGCCGGCATCGCCATGCTTGAGACTGATGGCCGCGAAGCCGCCGCCCTTTTCCTGGAAGACGCCGGCGTGCCGCTACCGGTCATTGCCCGCGTGCTCAACGAGCCCGACAAGCGTCGCGCCGCCGACCGCCTCTAACCACGACCGCCGACGCCAAACAAATCTAAACCACGTAGGGCGGATTAGCGAAGCGTAATCCGCCATGCATGCGCCGCCGGCGGCCCAGCCCGATCAGGTGCTTACTTATCCCCCACCAACTGCACTGCATCGATGACTTTATAATCATGCTGCAGATTATTAGCGTAAGTCACCTTCACAGCCTTCGCCTTATAAGACGTTTTACCAAACGTCTTCACGAACCAGGTACGGTTACCGCGATCGTCTTTTTTCACATCGCTCACGCCTTCCCACACGGTATTCCACTTGCCGTCGGTGTCCTGTAGCTCAACCTTGTTGATCGCCTCCACGCCCTGCCCGCTCGGCAGCACCAAGCGCACCTCGGTGGCGTTGACCGGCGTTGCGAAGGTGGCCTCCAGCCAGTCGAAACCCTGATCGATATGGTTGTTGGTCCAAGCATTGCCATCGCTGGGACCGACGGCATTTTTGGCCAGATTCGAATCGGCTGGCGTCTTGCCCTCCTGGTCGCCAAAAACCGAACTGGCCTTGGCCTCCGTCGCCCATTGCGCGCGCGTATCGTTGATGTATTTATCCTCCATCACGCCATAGGCCAGCAGCGCCTGCTTCTTGGCCATCTCGCGCTGTTCATCGGTCAGCTCGGCGGCGGGAACTTTGCCAGCGTTGGCGGGGTCGGGCGCGGTGACAGGAACGGGCGCGGCGACCACCGGCGCCTCCTCGACCTTCTCTTGTTTTTTGCAAGCGGCAAGTGCTGCGGCCACGATCATGGCGCCTATGATGGCATTGCGTTTCATCCGGTATTCTCCCTAGTGAAGTAAGTTATCAAAATGATCTTACATTATTTGGGCGGTGAAGCGCGCACTTAACGCTTGCATCGAGATATGAATTCGTTACTTGACGCGATAAAGCGCGCACAGCTTGTTACCGTCAGGATCGCGGACGTAGGCGAGGTGCATCGCTCCAAGGCTGCTGTCGCGCAAGCCGGGCGGCTCCTCGCACGACCTGCCACCGTGCGCGACTGCGACGTCATGAAATTCCTTCACCTGCTCGGGAGAATCGCATTTAAAGCCGATCGTGCCGCCGTTCGCGCAACTCGCCTCTTCGCCGTTGATCGGCTGCGATACGCAAAAACTGTTTCCTTCGTGTCGGTAAAAAAGCCGCACATGGCCTGAAGCCGCCGTGTTGCTGAACGGCTCCCCGGCGCCAAGCACGCCTAAGACCGCGTTGTAAAAACGCTTGGAGCGTTCGATATCGTTCGAACCGACCATCACATGACTGAACATTTGTTGTCCTTGAGCTTGTAGAAATGAAGTGGCGATACGCCGCAGCCAGTGTACTCTGATCGATTCCGCGAAATCAAATGCTGCCGGTGTATGCTTTCGCGATGGACTCACTTATCACCGCCGCCGTGCGGGCTCTTGCCGCCGGCGACGCCTTCGGCGCCCTCAAGCATGTCGCCTTGCGCGACGACGCACCCGAGTTGGCGTTGCGCGGCATCGCCATGACCCAACTCGGCGAGCACCCGCGCGCGCGAACTGCTCAAGCCGCCGCCCGCAGCTTCGGCTCGCGAGATCACCGCGACCGGCTCGATGGCCATGGCGTCGGCAGCCGTCGGCGTCCATACCGCCGCCAGCTCGCGGCCACTGGCGCGATCTCTACGCTAGCCTGACGCGGCATCAATCCCGGATAGCGGGGCTGTCGTTGTTCCTAAGCGACACGTAGTTGGGCAAGGACAAAGTGAAAAGAGCTTTCTGTTGAGCGGCGGCGGTGATAGCGACCACGCGCGCCGATGGGATATGAGAACACTTCAATCGCAAGCGATTATGCTGCCGCGCGCCCCCTCGAAAGCATGTAAAAATGTTTCTTGACAAGTTACTTTATCGGCAATAAAAAGCTCGCTCCGAATCATTGCTCCGCATAAAAATAGCTTTCAACTTGACAGTAACATAGCAAATAAACATCACTATCATAGTTAAATATGCTGTCATTTTAATCTCGATCGCCTGCTAGTATTAATTGTCATTGTTATATTTTTAATGACATGGCGCGATGCTGTGACATCGCCAACTTAATAATTCTAGGGGATACGCAATGATTAATCTCGATCTGAACCAGACTCTGTCTTGGACCAAGTCGCGGAGCGGCAAGGACGCGGCAGCGGCAGCGGAATTAGCCATGCTCAATGACTTACAGGGCAATATCCTGAAGGGTCATGGCCGGCATTACACCAGCAATCTTTTTGTGAACTTTGCTCCCGCCAAGGCAGCGCAGGGCAAGCACTTTTTAGCCTCTGTCGGGGTGCAATTAACAGATGCTTTACATCAATTGATCGCCGCGCAAACGTTTAAAAATGGAGGCAATGGCGCGGGGACCTTCTACGCGCTTTTTCTTTCCAGCACGGGCTACGATGCATTGGGTGAGCAGGCGGCTAAACCCCCAGGCAAGGCATTTAACGATGGCATGAAGGCACGGCCAGAGCTCAAAGATCCGCCCAGCACGGCATGGGATGCACATTTTTCCCGCGAGGTGCATGCAATGATTTTGATCGCGGCCGAAACGGCGGATGCGCGCAACCAGGCACGGGATGCAATGGTCGCCCGTATTGCAGCAACAGGTGGTGCGGTGGTTCTTCTCAACCCTGGTTTCGCGGAGGACGGCAATGCCATCTTCAACGATGACGGCAATGGAATTGAACATTTCGGTTACGTTGACGGTCGCAGTCAACCGCTGGCGCTGCAGGAGGACGTAAATGAAGAGTCAACGCAGAACGGCGGCATTTCCGAGTGGGACCCGGCAATTCCACTCAACCAACTGCTGGTGCCGTGCCCGGGTGGCAAGCTCGCGGTCAGTCACGGCAGCTACTTTGTTTTCCGTAAGCTGGACCAGCGCGTGCGAGCCTTTAAAGAATTCGAAAAGAAGCTTGCCGCCTCCATCGAAATGCGCGAGCATATGCGGCCCGACGAGATCGGCGAACGCATGGGGGCCTCCGTGGTGGGACGCTTTGAAAACGGAACGCCGGTGACGGTGTTCGGCGCGGAGCAGAGTCCGATTCCCAAGGGACCGGTCGGCGTCATCAACAACTTCAACTATTCGGCCGATCCGACAGGACTCAAGTGCCCATTCGCCGGACATATCCGCAAATCCAATCCACGAGGTGACGTGCCCGGCTCCAAAAGCCACCTTATGGCACGGCGCGGCATTCCATACGGGCAGCGCACCGATGATCCCAATGGCGACACGACGAGTGACAAACCGGAGGATGGCGTCGGACTGCTGTTCATGGCCTATCAAAGCTCGATGGAAGGCCAATTCGAATTCACCCAGGCGAGCTGGGTGAACAACGTCGGCTTTGCGCGGCCTTTGGTGCAAAGTGGGAACCAGACCGGCATAGACCCGCTGATCGGCCAACCTTCAACGCCGAGCGGCCAACGCTGGCCCCTGATCTATGGAATTTCCGAGACCACTGGCGCGAACAGTGACGATTTTTCAGGTTTCGTGACCATGCGTGGCGGCGAATATTTTTTTGCACCGTCGATTTCATATATCAAATCGCTGAGCTAGCGATACCAACCACCACTTGGGCGAAACCGCAGGTTATCCACTCAACTCGAATGGCAACCGACTTTGTTTTGGGTGTGATTAACATGGGAAATTCGAAGGCACAATGGCACGATCTGGTGTAACCTTGGATTTATGAAAACGCCACCTTCCCCCATCGAATCGGAATTTTCGACTGCGGAAGATACGGCAGCGTATGATCGCTGCTTCCGCGAGCAAGTGCAAGCAGCCCTGGATGACCCGAGTCCCAGCATTCCGCATGATCAGGTCATGGCTGAAATGCGCGCGCTAATCGCGTCCAAACGGAGAAAGAACAGACCGAGCGATGCATCGTGAAGCCAGAATGAATACAGGTTCTCTAAACAAAAACCCGCGCCTCCTGAGGAGAACGCGGGTTTTTAGACTTCTGTTACAGCAAACTACTGTGTTCTGGTGCCGCTTGCCGGAATCGAACTGGCGACCTTTTCATTACGAATGAACTGCTCTACCAACTGAGCTAAAGCGGCGAAGTCGCACATTCTAACAAATATTTCTTACTGCACGCTAGCCCTAAAACCAATAAATTTTAGCCATGCTGCAAAAATGTCATTGCTTTGTGCGTGAAACGGACTAGAAAAGGGCAATCAGCCCTGATGGTAGCCCGTCACCACCGCCACCTCGTCGCGCGATCCCAGGAACACCGGCACGCGCTGATGCAGCTTGTGCGGCTGGATGTCCATGATGCGCTGCTGGCCGTCGGTGGCCGAGCCGCCCGCCTGCTCCACGATGAAGGCCATCGGATTGGCCTCGTACATCAAGCGCAGTTTGCCCGGCATCGACGTGTCGCGCGTGTCGGCCGGGTACATGAAGATGCCGCCGCGGTTCAGGATGCGGTGCACGTCGGCCACCATCGAGGCCACCCAGCGCATGTTGAAATTGGTGCCGCGCGGGCCGTTCTCGCCTTCCAGCAGCTCGTCGACGTAACGCTTGACCGGCGCGTGCCAGTGGCGCGCGTTCGACATGTTGATGGCGAATTCGCGGGTCTTGGCCGGGATCTTCATGTCGCGCTGCGTCAGCACCCACGAACCCATTTCGCGGTCCAGGGTGAAGCAGTTGACGCCATTGCCGGTGGTGAGCACCAGCATGGTCTGCGGGCCGTACACGGCGTAGCCGGCGGCGACCTGCTTGGTGCCCGGCTGCATGAACGCTTCCTCGGTCGGCTCGCCCATGCCTTCGGGCGCCTTCAGCACCGAGAAAATGGTGCCGATTGAGACGTTGACGTCGATGTTCGACGAGCCGTCCAGCGGGTCGAACGTCAGCATGTATTCGCCCTTCGGATAGCGGTTCGGGATCGGGTGGATGGTTTCCATCTCTTCCGACGCCATCGCCGCCAGGTGGCCGCCCCATTCATTCGCTTCAAGCAGGATCTCGTTGGAGATGATGTCGAGTTTTTTCTGCACTTCGCCCTGGACGTTCTCGGTGTCGGCGGTGCCGAGCACTTCGCCCAGCGCGCCCTTGCCGACGGCGTGGCTGATGGTCTTGCACGCGCGTGCGACCACTTCGATCAGCAGACGCAGTTCGGCCGGGATCGTGTTGTTCTGGCGCTGTTCTTCGACCAGGTATTGAGTGAGGCTGATGCGTTTCATGGTTTCCCTTGTGATGAATATAAATCGTTTAAATCGTATTAGTCGGCGAGTGCCTTGGTCACCACTTCAAGCACGTCGTTGGAGAGCTTGGCGCGGGCCGCGACCTTTTCCAGCGCGCGCTTCATCTTGGCCTGCAGCGCCGGGGCGTATCGGCGCCAGCGGTCCATGCCGCGCGCCAGCCGCGCGGCGACCTGCGGGTTGATGGCGTCAAGCTTGATCACGTGTTCGGCCCAGAATTCGTAGGCGCTGCCATCGGCGGCGTGGAACTGCGATGGATTGCCGCTGGTGAAGTTGAAGATCAAACTGCGCGCCCGGTTCGGGTTCTTCAACGTGAAGGCCGGATGCTGCATCAACTTGCGCACGCCGGCGACGTTGGTGGTCGGCGCGGCGGCCTGCATGGCGAACCATTTGTCGATGACCAGCGCTTCGCTTTCGAAGTCCTCGTAGAAGTTCTTCAGATACGGGCCGGCTTCGGCGCCGCTGTGGATCATCGACACCAGCGCGGCCGAGCGGTCGGTCATGTTGCCGGCCTTTTCGAACTGCTGCTGCGCGAGCTTGAGCTCCGCCATGTCCGGCGCCACCATCAGGTACGACAGGCACAGGTTCTTCAACCCGCGCTTGCCGGCCGACAGCGCGTCCGGGCTGTAGTCGCCGGGCGTCTGGTTGGCGTGGTATTGCGCCAGCAGCTCGGTCTTGAGCGCGGCGCCGATGGTGCGGCGCATGAACTGGCGCGCCGTGTGGATCGCTTGCGGATCGACCACCTCCATCTGCTCGGCGATGATGGTCTCCGACGGCAGGATCAACGCCAACTCGCGGAAGGCCGGATCGAGCGTCTCGTCGGTCAACAAAGTGCGCTGGGCGGTGATGAAGGTGGGGTCCAGTTTCAGGTTGGCGGCGCTGCCGCCCGCCGCCACTTGCGCGGCCAGCTTGAGCAGGCGCGCCATCGCCAGGCGCTGGCCCGCTTCCCAGCGGTTGACCGGATCGCTGTCATGGCTGAACAGGTGCAGCAGTTCGGCGTCGGTGTAATCGTATTCCAGCACCACCGGCGCCGAGAAGTCGCGCAGGATCGACGGCGTCGGACGCTCGTCGACATTGCGGAAGCGGAAAATCTGCTCTTGCTCGGTCAATTCCAGCACGACCGTGGTCGCACCCTTTTCATGCTTGCCGCCCTCTAACGTCAAAGGCAGGTCCTTGCCGCTGGCCGACAGCAGGCCCACCGCCACCGGAATGTGGAACGGCAGCTTGTCCGGCTGGCCGGCAGATGCCGCGCAGCGCTGGCTGAGGATGATGTCGAAGTTGCGCTTGACGGCGTCGTAGCGCGTGCGCGCGGTCACCACCGGCGTGCCGGCCTGGCTGTACCAGCGCTCGAACTGGCGCAGGTCGCGGTCGTTGGCGTCGGCCATGGCGGCGCGGAAGTCGTCGCAGGTGACGGCCTGGCCGTCGTGCCGCTCGAAGTACAAATCCATCCCTTTGCGGAAGCCCTCGCGGCCCACCAGGGTTTGATACATGCGCACCACTTCGGCGCCCTTTTCGTACACGGTCACCGTGTAGAAGTTGTTGATCTCGACGAACGAGTCCGGACGCACCGGGTGCGCCATCGGGCCGGCGTCCTCCGGGAACTGCGCCTGGCGCAAGGTGCGCACCTGGTCGATGCGGGTGACGGCGCGGCCGCTGTCGGTGCCGATCATGTCGGCGCTGAACTCCTGGTCGCGGAATACGGTCAGGCCTTCCTTCAGCGACAGCTGGAACCAGTCGCGGCACGTCACGCGGTTGCCGGTCCAGTTGTGGAAGTACTCGTGGCCCACCACCGCCTCGATGCCGGCGTAATCCACGTCGGTCGCCACGCGCGGATTGGCCAGCACAAACTTGGTGTTGAAGATGTTGAGGCCCTTGTTCTCCATCGCGCCCATGTTGAAGTCGCCGACGGCGACGATCATGAAACGGTCCAGGTCCAGCTCCAGGCCAAAGCGCTCCTCGTCCCAGCGGATCGAATTCTTCAGCGATTGCATGGCGTAGTCGGTTTTGTCGAGATTGCCCTCCTCCACCCACACTTGCAGCAGCACTTCGCGGCCGGAGTTGAGCGTATATTTCTCCTCCTGGCACACCAGGCGCGCGGCCACCAGCGCGAACAGGTAGGACGGCTTCTTGAACGGGTCTTCCCATTTGGCGTAATGGCGGCCGTCGCCGAGGTCGCCCTCTTCGAGCAGATTACCGTTCGACAGCAGCACCGGATAGGCGGTCTTGTCGGCGCGCAGCATGACGGTGTACTTGGCCATCACGTCCGGACGATCCGGGAAATAGGTGATGCGGCGGAAGCCCTCGGCCTCGCATTGGGTGAAAAAGTTGCCGTTCGATACGTACAGCCCCGACAGCGTGGTGTTTTGCACCGGCGCGCACAGCGTTTCAATCTCGAGCACCACCTCGCCTGCGACCGGGGCTTTCTTGATGGTCAGGGTCGAACCGTCGAGCTTGTATTCGGTCGGCGCCAGCGCTTTGCCGTTCATGCGCAGCTGCACCAGTTCGATCTCCTCGCCATGCAACACGATGTCCTGGCTCTGGCTCGCCGGGTTGTGCCGCATGGTGACGCGGTTGGCCACCACGGTACGGTCGGGGTCGAGATCGAAACCCAGTTCAACCGTCTCGACCAGGAACGCCGGAGGGGTGTAATCTTTGCGATATATCGTCGTGGGGCTGCTATCTGTGCGCATGGGGGGCTCTGGGTGGACGTAGGCAAAAGTCTATTTTACCAATACCAGCGCCGCCGGACGTGCGAATTGCCCGCAGCGCACATAGACGATGCCGCGATGGCGTGAATAAGTTGTCGTTAATAAGTTGCTTGCTTCCACGCCGCCGTAACAATCTGTAATAATCGTGTGACGTCTGTGTGCCCGGCGTAAACTTAGTACTGGATCATACCGTTTGACCTGAGAGGGCTACACCATGAAATATCTCGCCATCCTGGCGACTGCCGCCGTCATGCTTTTGAGCGGCTGCGCCACTACCATCCGCAGCGACGTCACCGCGTTCAACGACTGGCCGACCGACTTGCCGGACAAAACCTACGCATTTGAAGCGCCACAGGGGGCTGACGACACGCTGGAATACCGCAGCTACCAGGTTCTCGTGAGCAATGAGCTGAGCAAACTGGGCTTCCGCCAATCTGCTGAAGGCCAACAGCCGAAATTGCTGGTAGGAATGAAATACGTGACCATCGACCATCCGGTGCGCGTGCTGGAAGCGGACGACCCGTTCATGGGCTCGTATTGGGGTCCGGGCTACGGCCGTTACGGCTGGGGTTATTCGCGCTGGGGCTATCGTCCGTATTTCTATGATCCGTTCCGCTTCAACACGATGCGCATCGAAGAACGCATCCGGCACCAGTACCAGCGTCAGTTGCGCGTGACCATCAACACCAATACCGGCCGCAAGCTGTATGACGTCACGGTGCAGAACACCAGCCTGATCCAGGCCACGCCGTATGTGATGCCGGCACTGGTGCAAAGCGCATTCACCGGCTTCCCCGGCCAAAGCGGCGTGCCGCGCCGGGTGGACCTGAAGATCGATCCGACCACCCAGACGGTAGAGGCGCCGGCGGCCGTGGCCGGGCAGGCAACGCCGGCCCGGACCAATTGACCGGGGTCCCGGTCCACTTTAACCCGCACTGCCAGACGGGGTCGTACCCAACAGGGTACGACCCCGCAGTGGAGCGGCAGGCGTCTCGCTAAACGCTTGCCGGGTTAACGCAAAAAGCCCCTGTGTGCATCGGCACACAGGGGCTTTTTCTTATCGCGGCCAAGAATTACTTGGTGACGATGCGGGCGGCTTCTTTCACGTCGCCGACTTTCTCTTGTACTTTACCTTCGACTTGCTTGTTCAGGCCTTTGGCTTCTTGCTCTGGCGAGTCGATCAGATCGCCGACTTCTTCCTGGATCTTGCCGCCGATGTTTTTCAGTTTGCCTTCGATTTGGTCTTTGTTCATGATCTTGCTCCTGATTGGTGCAAACCGGAATGGCTTGGCTTGAGACACAGAATAACCAGGATGAGTTAACTCATCTGTACGCTCGCGTACCAAACTGGCATCCTCGTTTTTTACTCAACAAGACGCCGTCCCTTGTGTACGCTGAGGTACACTGCGAGCGTGCCACTGGCCCAGCCCCCGCGAGACCGCACAACTTTTTATCGCGAAATGCGCCCCCGGCCTTTGGAGCTCTATGGAACCACACGATCACAGCGCATTGTCAGCGGCAGGTGCCGACGCCCTCCTTCAGCAGGAAGAGCGCGAACGCAAGCTTGCCACCAAGCTGCGCTTCGCTTTGGATGTCGCGCGCTACGGCGAATGGGACCTGGACGTCCTATCCGGCCGCATCACTTTCAACGCCCGCTTCGAACAATGCTTCGGTGTCAACGACGGCACCACCGGCTGGGCCCTCGAGCACCTGCTGTCGCGCGTGCACGTGGCCGACCGCGACCACGTCTCCAACGCCATGCAAGCGGCGCAGACCGGCGCCGTGGACCTTGACCTGGAGTTCCGCGTGGTGTGGCCCGACGCTACCATCCATTGGGTGCACATGCGCGGCAGCCGCTATCTGCAACCGGGCTACGACAACCACCTGACCGGCCTCATTTCCGACGTCACCGGCCGCGCGCTCGACGCCGAAGCCCTGCGCGACGCCTACCGCAGGCAGCACGAATCGGTCTCGGTGCTGGAACGCCGGATCAACCAGCAAGCCGCCGACCGCGACCGCATGTGGCGCCTCTCGACCGATTTGATGCTGGTAGCCAATTTCAACTCGGAGATCGTCTCCATCAATCCGGCCTGGACCACGATGCTCGACTACGAGCCGCAGGTCATCATCGGCCGCAACTTCATGGCCCTGGTGCATCCCGACGACCAGGCCGCCACGTTGAATGAAGTGGGCCGGCTGGCCAGCGGCCTGACCACCTTGCGCTTTGAAAACCGCTATCGCCGGGCGGACGGATCGTGGCGCGACATTTCCTGGACGGCGGTGCCGGACATCGACCTGATCCACGCGGTCGGGCGCGATATCACCGACGAAAAACGCGCCGCCGACGCGCTGCGGGAAACCGAATCGGCGCTGCTGCAGGCGCAGAAGCTCGAATCGATCGGCAAGCTGACCGGCGGCGTCGCGCATGACTTTAACAATGTGCTGCAAATCATCTCCGGCAATTTGCAGTTGCTGCAATTGTCGGCCGGCGACAACCCGGCGACGATGAAGCGGCTGAACACGGCGGCGGCCGCCGTCGAACGCGGCGCACGGCTGGCTTCGCAACTGCTGTCGTTCGCCCGCCGCCATCCGCTCAAACCGGTGGTGGCCGATCTGCGCGCGCTGCTGGGTGCGATGGACGAACTGTTGCAACGGGCGATCGGCGAATCGGTCGCGGTGGAACTGGCGGTCGATAACGACCTGTGGCATACGCTGATCGACCCCAACCAGCTGGAAAACGTGCTGCTCAACCTGGCGATCAACGCCCGCGACGCCATGGACGGCCAGGGCAAGCTGACGATAGAGCTGCGCAACGCCGAACTCGACGCCAGCTACTGCGCCGGCCATCCCGAAGTGTGCCCCGGCCAGTACATCATGCTGGCCGTCTCCGACACCGGTTGCGGCATCCCGTCCGATCTGGCCGACAAGATCTTCGAACCGTTCTTCACCACCAAGCGCGAAGGTGAAGGCACCGGCCTGGGGCTGAGCATGGCCTACGGCTTCATCAAGCAAAGTGGCGGCCACATCAAGGTCTACAGCGAAGTCGGCCTTGGCACCACGTTCAAGCTGTATCTGCCGCGTTCGCTGGCCGAATTGGATACGCTGCCGGCGGTGCTCAACGGGCCGGTGGTCGGCGGCGGCGAAACCGTGCTGGTGGTCGAGGACGACCTGCAGGTGCAGGAAACGGTGGTGGAAATCCTCAAGGGCCTCGGCTACACGGTGCTCAAGGCGTCCGACGGCCAAAGCGCGCTATCGATCATCGACAGCGGCTTGCCGATCGACCTGTTGTTTACCGACGTGGTCATGCCGGGCGAACTGCGCAGCCCGGAGCTGGCGCGCAGGGCCAAGGCCATCCTGCCGGGGCTGGAGATTTTGTTTACGTCGGGCTACACCCAGGACGCCATCGTGCACGGCGGCCGGCTCGACGCCGGGGTGGAGTTGCTGAGCAAGCCTTACCGGCGCGAGGATCTGGCGCGCAAGATCCGCTTCATGTTCGCCAACCGCCAGCACGTCGAATCGCTGCATCGGGAAAGGTCGAGCATGAAGGCCGGGCCGGCTCAACCGGGCGGCGGGCGCCGCCGCAATATCCTGCTGGTCGAGGACAACGAGGATGCGCGCATGCTGACCGCCGAGCTGCTGGAAACACTCGGGCATACGGTCGAGGCGGTGGGGTCGGCCGAGGAGGCCTTGCAGCGCATGGAGCGGGGCGATATCGACGTGCTGCTGACCGATATCAGCCTGCCGCGCATGTCGGGCATCGAACTGGCGGCGCAAGCCCGGACCGGGCAGCCCGAGCTCGATATCGTATTTGTCAGCGGGCATGACAAGGACAACGCGGGACTGTCGGACGCGTCGGCCAAGTTTTTGCTAAAGCCGTTCAATCTCGCGCAACTGGACCTGGCGCTGACCTGCTGATAAGTCCAACCCGCAATGCGGCCCGTGGGGTCGTACCCCGTACGGGGTACGACCCCTGCATCCGGGTTGCGGGTCAACGCTAAGCCACCACGCGTCTACACGCCCGCATGCCGCTTCAAATACATCGGCATCAGCCACCACACGATGGCGATCAACGCCGCCATGATGCCGGCCGTCGCCATGCCCACCGTGGGGCCGAACACCTCCGAAATCACCAGATCCGTGCCCAGCACCAGCGCGATCGCCAGCGTGAACGACCCGGCCACGATCTGCTTGGTCGCCACCCGCTTGAAGCGCGCCCTGTCCTTCAACGGCCGCATCACCCGGTGCTGGATCGCCGGCGCGCTCAGCAGCACCAGGCTGGTCAGCGCAAGGAAGAACGTCGCCAGGAACAGCAGCTTTTCCGTATGGTCGATATGCGCGAAACCGGCGTTGAACGGCAGGATGATCAGGAAGGCAGACAGCATCTGCGCGCCAGGCAGCAGGATGCGCATTTCGCTCAGCATGTCGGAAAAGTCGCCGTCATCCTCCTCTTCGTCGTCGCGCAGCTGCTTGCCCTTGACCTTGTCCTCCTCGAAGATGCTGCCGCTCATGGCAGGATGATCGTCGAGCCGGTCGTCTTGCGCGCTTCGAGATCGATGTGCGCCTGGGCGACGTCCGCCAGGTTATAACGCTGGCGCACGTCGATTTTCACCGCGCCGCTGTTGACCACGCCGAACAGCGACTTGGCCGCAGCCTCCAGATCCTCGCGCGTGGCCATGTATGCGCCCAGCGACGGCCGCGTGATAAACAGCGAGCCACGGTTGGCCAGCTCGCTCAGCGCGAACGGCGGCACCGGTCCGGAGGCGTTGCCGAAGCTGACCATGGTGCCCAGCGGCGCCAGGCAGTCCAGCGACGCCGTGAAGGTATCCTTGCCGATCGAGTCATACACCGCGCACACGCCCTTGCCGCCGGTGATCTCGCGCACCCGCTCGGTGAAGTTCTCACGGTTGTAGTTGATCACATGGTCGGCGCCGTTTTCGGTCGCCAGCGCCGCCTTCTCGTCCGAGCCGACGGTGCCGATCAAGGTCACGCCCAGCACCTTGGCCCACTGGCAGGCGATCAGGCCGACACCGCCGGCCGCCGCGTGGAACAGGATCGTATCGCCGGCCTTCAGGTGCACGGTGCGGTGCAGCAGGTACTGCACCGTCAAGCCTTGCAGCATCATGGCGGCGGCGGTATCGAAGCCGATTTTCTCCGGCAGCACCAGCAATTGCGACGCCGGCATGTTGCGCGCCTCGGCGTACGCGCCGTTCGGGCGCCCGGCGTAGGCCACGCGGTCGCCGACCTTCACTTCGGTCACGCCCTCGCCCACCGCCTCGACGGTGCCGGCGCCTTCCATGCCCAAGCCGCCCGGCAGCGGCTGCGGATACAGCCCGGTGCGGAAATAGACGTCGATGAAATTCAGGCCGATGGCGCCGTGGCGCACCTGCGCCTCGCCCGGGCCGGGCGGCGCCAGGTCCACGTCCACCAGTTCCATCACTTCCGGGCCGCCCACGCGGTTGATACGAATTACCTTGGTCATCACTGTCTCCCTCACTGCATCCATTACTCAATAGCCACAGTGTAGCGCCGAATACCGCATCGGCCACACGCGGCTGAAACAATCCAAACCAGGTAGGGCGGATTAGGCGGAACGCCGTAATCCGCCATCTTTGAGCCGCCGACTAAGCATGCATGGCGGATTACGCTGCGCTAATCCGCCCTACGTGATTTAACGGTTATTGACGGGTTACCTTAATTCCCGGCGGCGGCCAGCGACTGCAGCTGCGACAGCACCAGATGCGCCGACGACACATTCGTCGCGCACGGCGTGTTGTGCACGTCGCAGGCCCGCACCAGCGCGTTGATATCCGGCTCGTGCGGCTGCGGCGTCATCGGATCGCGCAGGAAGATGACGCAATCGATCTCGCCCTGCACCAGCATTGACCCGATCTGCAAATCCCCGCCGAACGGCCCCGAATGCTTGCGCTCCACCTCCAGCCCCAGCTCGTCGATCAGGCGCCCGCCGGTGGTGCCGGTGGCGACCAGGTCGCATTTCGACAGGAAGGCGCGGTACTGGCCCGCCAGCAAAATCATGTCGTCTTTTTTCTTGTCGTGGGCAATCAGCGCGATGCGGGTTTTCATAACGTTATCCATGTATATGGTTTATCCAGTTTATTTTTTACTTTTGGACAGCAGATATATCCCGGCGATCACCAGCGCGGTGCCGGCCAGTTGCCAGGACGTGACGGGCTCGCCCAACAGCAGCGCACCCAGAAACAAGGTTGACACGGGGCCGATCATGCCCGCCTGCGAGGCGGCGCCGGCGCCGATCCGCTCGACGGCGGCCATCGTCATAAACACCGGCATCACCGTGCAAAGGATGCCGTTGACCAGCGACAGCCCGTACACCTGCACCGGCTGCACCAGTCCCGACACCGGACGCAGGATGAAAAACTGGGCGATGCACGCCACGCTGGAGACGCACATCGCGTACGACACCAGCCGCAGCGCCCCGAGCCGCTTGACCATTTCACCCGACAGCAGCAGATAGACCGCGTAGGCGGCCGCCGATCCCGTCACCAGGGTCGCGCCCAGCGCGACATTGCTGCCGCCGTGGTCCAGGTCGTGCAGGAACACGAACACGATGCCGCAGTAGGAGGTGAGCAGCGCCAGCCACTGCCGGCCGCTGATGTGCTGCTTGAGCAAGGTGGAACTGATCAGCAGCACGAAGGTCGGCGTCAGGAACAGAATCAGCCGTTCAAGGCCGACCGTGATGTATTGCAGTCCGAGGAAATCGAGGAAACTGGACAAGTAGTAGCCGACCAGCCCCAGGCCGACCAGGCGCCAGCGGTCGCCCTTCGATAGCGGCGCGCCGACGCGCATCTTCCAGACGGCGACGGCGGCGAACACCGGCAGCGAGAAGATCATCCGGAACGCCAGCACGGTGACGGCGTCGAGGTTATAACGGTACAGCAGTTTGGCGACGATGGCCTTGGTCGAGAACAGCACCGCGCCGCCGATGGCGATTCCCAGGCCACCCAGGTAGGTCGAGTTCACGTTCGTTATGCTTTTGTCCATGCGTGAATTGTACGGCAAAGCCGGGGCTTTAGTGACCGCCGGCTTTGCCCCCCAAGCCACGGCGGGGTCGTACCCCGTGCGGGGTACGACCCCAAGACCCGCGACTGCGGCGTGGCGAGGGTTGCCGCGCGGTTTTGCCGCCCCCGACTATGGTAAAATACCGCCCTCACCGCATAGCAACGGCTATCGCCAACCCCGAACAAAACCGCGCCGAAGGAAGACTGAACATGGCTGGACACAGCAAATGGGCCAATATCAAGCACAAAAAGGCCGCTACCGACGCCAAACGTGGCAAGATCTGGACACGTCTGATCAAGGAAATCACCGTCGCCGCGCGCATGGGCGGCGGCGACATCCAGACCAATCCGCGCCTGCGCCTGGCGGTGGACAAGGCGGCCGACGCCAATATGCCGAAGGATAACGTGCAACGCGCGATCACCCGCGGCACCGGCGGCGAGGACGGCGCGGCCTACGAGGAAGTCCGCTACGAAGGCTACGGCATCGGCGGCGCGGCCATCATCGTCGACTGCATGACCGACAACCGCGTGCGCACCGTGGCCGAAGTCCGGAATGCCTTCAACAAAAACGGCGGCAACATGGGCAACGAGGGCTCGGTGGCCTTCATGTTCAAGCATTGCGGCCAGTTCCTGTTCGCGCCCGGCACCAACGAGGACGCGCTGATGGAAGTGGCGCTGGAAGCCGGCGCCGAAGACGTGGTGGCCGATGAAGAAGGCGGCTTTGAAGTGCTGTGCGGCCCGCACGACTTCGCGACCGTCAAGGATGCGCTGGAAGCGGCCGGTTTCAAGGCCGAAGTGGCCGAGATCATCATGAAGCCGGCCACCGAAACCGTCATCACCGGCGACAACGCCGTCAAGATGCAAAAACTGCTGGACGCGTTGGAAGCGCTGGACGATGTCCAGGATGTGTATTCCAACACGCTGATCGAAGACTGAGGATTTATGAAAATATTGGTAGTCGGCTCCGGCGGCCGTGAACACGCGCTGGCATGGAAACTGGCGCAATCGGAACGCATCCAGATGGTCTACGTCGCCCCCGGCAACGGCGGCACCGCGCGCGATTCGCGCCTGGTCAACATCAACATCACCGATCTGCACGAACTGGCGACCTTCGTCGAGCAGGAGCACATCAGCCTGACCGTGGTCGGCCCTGAAACCCCGCTGGCCGGCGGCATCGTCAACCTGTTCCGCGCGCGTGGCCTGAAGGTGTTCGGCCCAACGAAAGAAGCGGCGCAGCTGGAGTCGTCGAAGGACTTCGCCAAGGCGTTCATGCAGCGCCACGGCATCCCGACCGCCAAATACCAGACCTTCTCGGACGTGGCGCAAGCGCACGCCTACATCGACGCCAACGGCGCGCCGATCGTCATCAAGGCCGACGGCCTGGCCGCCGGCAAAGGCGTGGTGGTGGCGATGTCGCTGGAAGAAGCGCATCAGGCGGTGGACGACATGCTGGCCGATAACCGCTTCGGCGACGCCGGCGCGCGCATCGTCATCGAGGAATTCCTGGCCGGCGAAGAAGCGAGCTTCATCGTCATGTGCGACGGCAAAAACGTGCTGCCGCTGGCCACCAGCCAGGATCACAAGCGCCTCAAGGACAATGACGAAGGCCCGAACACCGGCGGCATGGGCGCCTACTCCCCTGCCCCTATCGTCACGCCGGCGATGCACGCCCGCGTGATGCGCGAGATTATCAACCCGACCATCGCCGGCATGGCGAAGGACGGCATCGTCTTCACCGGCTTCCTGTACGCCGGCCTGATGATCGACGCCGCCGGCAATCCGCGCACCCTGGAATTCAACTGCCGCATGGGCGACCCGGAAACGCAGCCGATCATGTCGCGCCTGAAGACCGACCTGGTGACGGTGATGGAACACGCCGTCAACGGCACCCTGGACACGGTCGAACTGGAATGGGACCGCCGCACCGCCGTAGGCGTGGTGCTGGCAGCCGCCGGCTATCCGGACGCGCCGCTCAAGGGCGCCGCGATCGAAGGCATCCCGGCCGAAACGCCGGAATCGGTGACCTTCCACGCCGGCACCGCCGAAGTGGGCGGCCAACTGCAAGTGACCGGCGGCCGCGTGCTGTGCGTGGTCGGCCTGGCCGACAGTGTCAAGCTGGCGCAAAAGCAGGCCTACGAAGTGGTCGACCAGATCTCCTTCGAACGCATGCAGTGCCGCCGCGATATCGGCTGGCGCGGCCTGAAACACTAAGGGCGCGGGCTTCCACCCCGCACCGCGCTCGGCCGGGGTCGTACCCCGCACGGGGTACGACCCCATTTGGCTTGGGGTTGGAACGCCGCCCAACCGGCGGCCCACCCCCCCGCAGCTATCCCAAAGCCCCGCATCAGGGTACAATCGACCCTTGGTTTTTTTTAACGCACACCACCCCATGCAGTCAGTCCCCAACCCGCAGGCCGTCAAGGCCTTCCTGCTCGATCTGCAGGCCCGTATCATCGACGCGCTCGAAGCGCTCGATGGCAAGGCCTTCCTGCGCGACGAATGGGAACGCCCCGAGGGTGGCGGCGGCATCTCGCGGCTGGTCGAGGAAGGCAACGTCATCGAACGCGGTGGCGTCAATTTCTCCCACGTGATGGGCGCCAAGCTGCCGCCGTCGGCATCGGCGGTGCGTCCTGATTTGGGCGGCAACCCGTGGGAAGCGATGGGCGTATCGCTGGTGATCCATCCGCGCAATCCGTACGCGCCGACGGTGCACATGAACGTGCGCTTCTTCACCACCACCACGGTGAACGGCGAGCCGGCATGGTGGTTCGGCGGCGGCATGGACCTGACGCCCTATTACGGCGACAAGCAAGACGTCAAACACTTCCACCAGAGCTGCCACGACGCGCTGGCGCCGTTCGGCGACGACCTGCACGCGCGCTACAAGAAGTGGTGCGACGAATATTTCTACCTGAAGCACCGCCAGGAGGCGCGCGGCGTCGGCGGCATCTTCTTCGACGATTTGAACGAACAAGGTTTCGACCAGAGTTTCGCGCTGATGCAAAGCGTCGGCAATTCGTTCCTGACGGCCTACCTGCCGATCCTCGAGCGCCGCAAGGACATGCCGTACGGCGAGCGCGAACGCGATTTCCAGGCCTACCGGCGCGGCCGCTATGTCGAGTTCAATCTGGTGTTCGACCGTGGTACCCTGTTCGGCCTGCAGTCGGGCGGGCGCACCGAAGCGATCCTGATGTCGATGCCGCCCATCGTCAAATGGCGCTATCGCTGGGAACCGGAGGACGGCACGCCGGAAGCGGCGCTGTACACCGACTTCCTGCCGCACCGCGACTGGCTGGCCGCGTGACAAAGGCCATGGCACAGCGGGTTGCACTGCTGGGCGGCAGCTACGATCCGGTCCACCACGGTCATGTCGCGCTCGGCGCCTACTTTGCGCAACTGCTGCAAGTGGACCAGCTACGCGTGATACCCGCTGGTTTGCCGTGGCAAAAAGCCATGCTCAAGGCGACGCCCGAACAGCGCGCCGAGATGGTGGCCATCGCTTTCAAAGGCCAGCCGTTCGACGTCGTGATCGATATGCAGGAGATCGAACGCGGCGCCAGGGGACTGCCGACTTACACCATCGAGACGCTGCGCCTGGTGCGCGCCGAGCTGGGACCGGACGCCTGCATCGCTTTTGTGATGGGCGCCGACCAGCTGCAGCGGCTCGACACCTGGAATGAATGGCAGGCGCTGTTCGACTACGCCCATATCTGCGTAGCGGCCCGCCCTGGCTTCGATATTGGCGCCGCCGGCCTTCCGCCGACGGTCGCCGCGGCGTTCTCCAGCCGTTTGGGAACGCCTGAACAAATCCGCAACACGCCGCACGGTCTGACTTATCTGGCACAAGACTTCGCGGTGGATATCTCCGCCACCGAAATACGTGCGGCATTACAACGGGGGGAGCAGGCAAACTCGCTTATCCCGCCGCTAGTGCTAGACTATATTGAACAACACAATCTATACAAAAGCTAAATGGACATCAAAAAACTGCAATCCCTCGTCGTTGACGCCCTCGAAGACGTCAAAGCGCAAGACATCACGCTGTTCGACACCACCCACCTGACCAGCCTGTTCGACCGCATCGCCATCGCCTCCGGTACCTCCAACCGCCAGACCAAGGCGCTGGCCGCCTCGGTGCGCGACAAGGTCAAGGCCGCCGGCGGCGACGTCTACGGCATGGAAGGCGAGGACACCGGTGAATGGGTGCTGGTCGACCTGGGCGACATGATCGTCCACATCATGCAAGCGCCAATCCGCGCCTACTACCGCCTGGAAGAGATCTGGGGCGACAAGCCGGTCAAGCTGGGCGCGGCCAAGCGCAAGTCGACCAAGGAAGGCGAAGAAGCCGACGAGCCGAAGAAAATCTCCAGCCACCTGGCCGCCGGCAAGAAAGCCGTCGACGCTTCGCCGGTGATCGAGAAGAAGACCCCGGCCCGCAAAGCCGCCGCCGCCAAACCGGCCGCCGAGAAAAAACCGGCCGCCAAGAAGGCCGCCATCCCGGTCGGCAAAACCATCAAGGTCGGCAAGACCAAGAGCGCGGTCGCCTCGGCCGAAGCGCTGAAGGCCCTGCCACCGAAGCCGAAAGCGCCAAAGGCCGCCAAGCCGAAAGCGGACGAAGCGCCGGCCAAGACGGTCATCAAGCGTATCAAAAAAGTCGCGGAGTAATCCACGATGCAGCTGATCATCGCTGCGGTCGGCCATAAAATGCCGTCCTGGATCGAAACGGGCTTCGCCGAATACGCGAAGCGCATGCCGCCGGAACTGAAGATCGTGCTCAAGGAAATCAAGCCGGTCGACCGTTCGGGCAGCAAGACCGCCGCCACCGCGATGGCGCTCGAACGCGAGCGCATCGAGGCGGCGCTGCCCAAATCGGTGCGCATCATCGCGCTCGACGAGCGTGGCAAGGACCTGACGTCGGTCGGGCTGTCGCAGCAGCTCGAGGCGTGGCAGCAGGACGGGCGCGACACCGCCTTCCTGATCGGCGGGGCCGACGGCCTCGATCCGGAGCTCAAGGCGCGTGCCGAAGGCCTGATCCGCATTTCCAGTATGACCCTCCCTCATGGTATGGTACGGGTATTGTTGGCCGAGCAACTGTATCGCGCCTGGTCGATTACCCAGAACCACCCTTACCATCGAGTTTGACGGCGTCAGAAAAATATCAGATGAAACTGATCGAAAAGAAGATTTACCTCGCCTCCAAAAGTCCGCGCCGGCGCGAGCTGCTGCGCCAGATCGGCATCGATTTTGAATTGCTGCTGCTGCGCGCCGACGGTCCGCGCGGCGCCGACGTCACCGAGGACATCATCGACGGCGAAGCGCCGCTCGACTACGTGGCCCGCGTGGCGCAGGAAAAAGCCGCCTTCGGCTACAACCTGGTGCAGCGCCGCCACCTCAAGCCGCGCGCCGTGCTCACCGCCGACACCACCGTCACCATCGACGGCCAGATCCTCGGCAAGCCGGCCGACCGCGCCGAAGCCAACGCCATGCTCACCCAGCTGTCGGGCCGCACCCACCAGGTGCTGACCGCCATCGCCGTGCACTCGCCGGACTTCACCGGCCAGATCACGCAGGTGTCGGAAGTGCGCTTCGGCGTGCTGTCGCCGGCCGCCATCGCCGCCTACTGCGCCACGCTGGAGCCCTACGACAAGGCCGGCGGCTACGGCATCCAGGGACCGGCCGCGCAGTTCATCGAACATATCGCCGGCAGCCATTCCGGCATCATGGGGCTGCCGCTGTACGAGACCGCGCAGCTGCTGCGCCAGGCGGGTTTGCCGCTGCCTTAACCCTCCGATTGAGCACCAACCCGCAACCCGGACGCCGGGGTCGTACCCCATGGGGACTCGGCGTCCCCGTACGACCCCTTTTTGCCGCAGTGCGGGTTCGTGTATGATCAGTCTTCAACAGCCATAGAGCCGCGCCAGCCGGCCGCCGAGACAAATGAACGAAGACATCCTGATCAACATCACCCCGCAGGAAACCCGCGTCGCCCTGATTTTGCAAGGCGCGGTGCAAGAGCTGCACATCGAGCGCACGCTCACGCGCGGCCTGGCGGGCAATGTCTACTCCGGCAAGGTGGTGCGGGTGCTGCCCGGCATGCAGTCGGCCTTCATCGACATCGGCCTCGAACGCGCCGCCTTCCTGCACGTGGCCGACATCTGGGAAGCGCGCCCGCACGACGGCGGCCCGAACACCGCCCCCACGCCGATCGAAAAAATCCTGTTCGACGGCCAGGTGCTGACGGTGCAGGTGATCAAGGATCCGATCGGCACCAAGGGCGCGCGCCTGTCGACGCAGATCTCCATCGCCGGCCGCATGCTGGTGTATCTGCCGCAGGACGCCCACATCGGCATCTCGCAGAAAATCGAAAAGGAATCGGAGCGCGAGGCGCTGCGCACGCGGCTCCAAAGCCTGCTGCCGGCCGACGAAAAAGGCGGCTACATCGTCCGCACGCAGGCCGAGGACGCGTCCGACTCCGACATCGCCGGCGACGTCGAATACCTGCGCAAGACCTGGGGCGCCATCATGCTCGGCGCGAAAACCAAACCCGCCACAACTTTGCTGCACCAGGATTTGAGCCTGGCGCAACGCGTGCTGCGCGACTTCGTCCACGACGACACGGCCACCATCCAGGTCGACTCGCGCGAGAACTATCTGAACCTGGTCGAATTCGGCAAGGCCTACACGCCGGGCGTGCTGCCACGCTTGCAGCACTACACCGGCGAGCGGCCGCTGTTCGATTTGTACGGCGTCGAGGAAGAGATACTGCGCGCGCTGGGCCGGCGCGTCGACCTCAAATCGGGCGGCTACCTGATCGTCGACCAGACCGAGGCGATGACCACCATCGACGTCAACACCGGCGGCTTTGTCGGCGGGCGCAATTTCGCCGACACCATCTTCAAGACCAACCTGGAAGCGGCGCACGCGATCGCGCGCCAGCTGCGGCTGCGTAATCTGGGCGGCATCATCATCCTCGACTTCATCGACATGGAGAACAACGAGCATCGCAACGCGGTGCTGCAGGAGCTGAAGAAGACGCTGTCGCGCGACCGCACCAAGGTGTCGGTATCGAACTTCTCGGCGCTGGGACTGGTGGAGATGACGCGCAAGCGCACCCGCGAATCGCTGGCGCACATCCTGTGCGAACCCTGCCCGGCCTGCTCCGGCAAGGGCCAAGTGAAAACCTCGCGCACCATCTGCTACGAGATCCTGCGCGAACTGCTGCGCGAAGCGAAGCAGTTCAACCCGCGCGAGTTCCGCATCCTCGCCTCGCAGGAAGTGGTCGACATGTTCCTCGAGGAAGAATCCCAGCACCTGGCGATGCTGGGGGATTTCATCGGCAAGAAAATCTCGCTGCAGGTGGAGACGGCGTACCACCAGGAGCAGTACGACGTGATTCTG
>Ga0308163_10000894_pt1 | contig 39860 bp, 37 predicted proteins | sample PhyTR1_FD_201037 | JGI IMG/M metagenome (GOLD analysis project Ga0308163, IMG submission 201037) | Phyllosphere microbial communities from UC Gill Tract Community Farm, Albany, California, United States - DLSLT.R1 | ecosystem: Host-associated > Plants > Phyllosphere > Unclassified | place: USA... | reverse complement strand
AGAATGGCCGGACGGTAAAGGCTTTTATGAACTGGCGGATGATATGCAAGAAACACTTGCGGATATTCCGGGTGTTATTGCCGAACCAAGCCAGCCTATTCAAATGCGTTTTAATGAGCTGATGACTGGTGTGAAACAGGATGTAGCGGTGAAAATCTTTGGAGAAAACCTGGATACACTGAACCTGCTGGCAGCGAAAGTGGCACAGGCCATTAAACCGGTTGAGGGTGTAACACAACCGCAGGTTGAGCGGGTGAGTGGTCTGCCTCAAATTACCATAAAGTATGACCGTGCAAGGATGGCTAACTATGGTTTAAACATAGAAGATGTCAACCAGGTGATCAGCACCGCCTTCGCAGGCAACAGCACAGGTGCGATCTATGAAAATGAACGGAGATTCGATCTGGTAGTCAGGCTTGATTCTGCACACCGAAGCAACATAGATAATGTAAGTGAGCTGTTTATTCCCACACCTGATGGAAATCAGATACCCCTGTCTCAAGTCGCCACTATAGCTTATGAAACCGGCCCCGCGCAGATCAGCAGGGAAAATGCGAGAAGGCGCATAGTGGTGAGCTTTAATGTCAATGGAAGAGATGTAGAAAGTGTGGTGAAGGAAGTACAGACAAAACTCAATGTTAAGGTACCGCTGCCAACCGGGTACTATTATACTTATGGTGGTACTTTTGAGAATTTGCGTCAGGCAAGCCGACGGTTGATGATTGCAGTCCCTGCCGCATTGCTGCTCATTTTCATGCTATTGTATATCACATTCAAATCAATTAAACAGGCCTTGCTCATCTTCACCGCAATACCTATGTCTGCTATAGGCGGTATATTGGCTCTTTTGCTGAGAGGAATGCCTTTCAGTATATCGGCAGGAGTTGGTTTTATTGCCTTGTTTGGTGTAGCGGTTTTGAATGGAATTGTGCTAATAGGAACGTTTGACCAGTTAGCGAAAGAGGGAGTGGAAGACATCCTCCAACGCGTTTACCAGGGCACAAAAGACAGACTACGGCCTGTGTTAATGACTGCAACAGTGGCCTCGCTGGGATTTCTTCCAATGGCGGTGTCTACCAGTGCAGGGGCAGAAGTTCAAAAGCCACTGGCTACCGTTGTAATCGGAGGGTTGCTGACCGCCACGTTACTCACTTTGGTAGTGTTGCCATTGCTCTATCTTATTTTCTCGAAAAATAAACCTTTAGGAACTGCAAAACCAGCTCTGCTGGGAGTATTCCTGCTGGGCATTTGTTTACCATCTTCTGCACAGACGATACCTCCCTCAAAACGCGTTGTACTGAGTCAGGCATATGAAATAGGCATTCAGAATAATCTCCAGCTGCGGTCTTCAGAGATTAAGATCAGTCAGCAAAAAGAGCTGGAGAAAACTTCATTTGCACTACCTAAAACAGGTGTTTTTGTAGAGAATGAAGATCTTAATCCAGAGGATCGGAAAGGCATATTGAAAATTGGTGTGTCACAAAGCCTGGATTGGCCTGGATTGTACAGTGCCCGTAAAGGATTGCTGGAACAAAAAACACGTGCCGCAGAATATTCCAGGCAGGCATATGGGCTGGAACTCAGGAAAAACATTGCTGCTGCTTATTACAGGTTATGGTATCACCAAAGCAAACAGCGTCTGTGGCAAAGGATGGATAGTATTTATGGAACGCTGGCTAAAGCAGCTGTACTGCGGGTAAAAACGGGCGAAAATGCCGGTCTGGACAGCATCGCTGCCCAGGCGCGGGCTAAAGAAACTAAAGTTCAGCTCCGTATGATCCTCAAAGATATTCATACTGAGCAGGAGGCAATGAAACGTTTGTTGAATACAGATCTGAGTTTATTGCCGGACAGTTTGCCGCTGCAAAAAGTTATGCTTAATGGAACCGGGTTTGAAAACAATGGGCATCCGCTGTTAAAAATCCAGCAGCAAAATGTAAGCATTGCAGGCGCAGAAGCAAAACTGGTTGGACAAAACCAAATGCCATCCTTTGAAGGTCGCTTCTTTTCTCAGCGGTTATACGGGATTAGCCCGGCTTTCTCAGGTTTCTCTGTGTCAGTAGGCATTCCCCTTTTTGGGCGTGGACAGTACAAGCATAATTACAAAGCCGCACAGCTGGAACAAAATTACCAGCAAACCATACTTGCTGATCAGCAACTTGCGTTTAGCACATCCTACCGTCAGGAACTCGAAAAACTGGATAAAAACAGTGACCTGTTAGATTATTATACAACTACGGGATTAAAACAGGCAGATGCCATTATCAAAGCGGCAAATCTGGCCTACCGGTCAGGAGAGATTGGCTTTGCCGAACTGTCGCAATACCTGGCGCAAGCTATAGATATTCAGAGAAATTATCTTGATGTACTGAACGAATTTAACCAGTCTGCTATTCAATTGAATTATTACACCACTACCAAATAAGATTTGCCATGAATAAAATTTTTAGGCCCCTGATATATTTAATGATCATTACCATCCTTGGCTCAGCTACCTCTTGTAAACAGGTCGCACCAAAGGAGGAAGCAGAGGAAGGGGAAACTGCTGCTCCTGTGACCAACGACGTTAGCCTCAGCACGAATCAGATCAAAACCGCCGGTATTGAATTTGGTATTATCGAGATGAAGAACCTTGCAACGGCGATTAAAGCCAACGGATTACTGTCGGTACCCAATCAGAATAAGGCACTGGTGACCTCAGTATCAAGTGGTACAATCCGGACACTAACTGTTCAACCAGGGAATTACGTTAAAAAAGGACAGGTTATTGCAACTATTTTAAACCCACAGATTGCTCAATTACAGCAAGAACTGCAAACCACCCAGGCACAGTTAAACCTTGCGAGGCAGGAGAATGTAAGACAGAAGGAACTGGTTGCCGGTAATGCAGCACCATTAAAAAACCTGCAGAAAGCAGAAGCCGAACTGGCAGCATTAACGGCGACCTACAAATCTCAGCAAATACAGCTGACTGCATTAGGCATTTCATTCAGCGCTGCCAGCCGTGGCCAGATTGTTACCAGTATATCTGTCCTTGCCCCGATAAGCGGAACTATCAGTGAAGTATCGGCGCAGATAGGTTCCAATGTAGATGCCTCAACACCCATTGCACAGATTGTCAACAATTCACAGTTACACCTGGACCTCTTTGTGTTTGAAAAAGACCTTCCAAAGGTGAAAGCTGGACAGCTTATCCACTTTACCCTAACAAATAGCGCAGGAAAGGAGTATGATGCAAAAATATATTCCATCGGCACTGCCTTTGCCAATCAAAGCAAAACTATTCCTGTACATGCTGTAGTGATGGGTAATAAGGCAGGTTTGATTGAAGGAATGAACATCACCGCAATTATAAGTATTGGCAATGCAGTTTTACCTGCTGTACCAACTGAGGCAATAGTAAGTAATGGCGGCCGGGATTATATCTTCCGCATTAAGAAAAAGGATACTAAGGAGACTGTTTTTGAGCGTATTGCTGTTGCAAAAGGTGTTTCTGATGTTGGGTTTACAGAGATCACCCCGGTAGTGGATCTGAAACCGGGATCAGCAATTGTGATCAGGAAAACGTTTTTTGTTCTGGCTAAAATGGTAAATACAGGTGATGAGGATTGATCTGACCATTAGGGGCAACGCGTTCTGAACAATATCATTTAATTATCTTTTTTTTTCAAACATTCATTCCTCTGTCTAAAAATTTCTAATATGTGCCCCGTCCGGGAAAAGGACTACATCAAATACAACAAATGATATCACAGTTAAGCAGGATTCTCTTCTCTACCCGCACCATGGGTGCCTTATTATTATTTTACGCGTTCTCCATGGCGCTGGCTACTTTTGTTGAAAATGATTATGGAACTGCGGTTGCCAAAGCGCTGATTTACAATTGCTGGTGGTTTGAGCTGGTGATGTTTTTCCTGATACTGAATTTTATTGGTAATATTAAAAGATACCAGCTGATATCATTTAAGAAACTCCCGCTGCTTGTATTTCATTTGGCGTTTATCATTATTTTCATTGGCGGCTACGTTACCCGTTACATCAGTTTTGAAGGCTCCATGCATATCCGCGAAGGACAGGCAAGTAACGATGTGGTTTCTGATGCAACTTTTTTTAAAATCCAGATTGGTCAGGACCAGCAGGCCCTGGCCTACGACGATAAGCCGGCAATACTCATTTCCAACCGCATACCCTCGTATCTTAAGCCCTTCAAAAAAACGTTTTTATCTAAATATGATTATAAGGGGCAGATAGTCAGGGTGCAGGTAGTAGACTTTTATGCCCGTGCACAAGACTCCCTGGTGCTAAATCCTGCAGGCAAACAAATACTGCATCTGGTGGTACTTGAAAATGGTAAACGTGTCAATAAATATATACAGTCTGGCAGTGTCCAGCTGATACAGAACCTGATTATAAGCTACAACAAGGAAACTCCGGGAGCAATAAATATCGCCGACGGTATAGGAAATTATCATATCTCTTCGCCTTATGAAGGCAACTACATGATCATGGCGACGCAGGAGAGAAAAGTGGTTCCGGCAGATAACAAGCCACAGGATTTCCACTTGAGAAGTCTTTATACTTATGGAAATCTTGCCTTTGTTGTTCCTGAACCTGCTCGTGCAGGTAATATTATTTATTACGAAGGCGACAAACGTACACATGAGCATGACCTTGATCTGGTTAAAGTAGAGGTGACAACACCTTCCGCTATTGATACCGTATCTTTTTATGGTGGAAAAGGAATGACGAATTTTCAGTTTCAGGGTGAGGTTGGAGGTTTGCCTATTGCAATGGCTTACGGTTCAAAAATCTATAAAGCTCCGTTTAACCTGAAGCTGGTTGACTTTAAAATGGAAAAGTATCCGGGCAGCGCCAGCCCTGCAGCTTATTCTTCCGACATCATGATCTATGATGGTCACAATGAGCGTCCGTACAAGATTTTCATGAACCACGTGCTGGACGAGGATGGCTACCGGTTCTTTCAGTCGAGCTTTGACCAGGATGAGCTGGGCACGGTGCTGTCAGTGAATCACGATTACTGGGGAACTCATATTACTTATCTGGGTTATACTTTGCTGTTTGCAGGGCTGTTCATCACTCTTTTCTGGAAAGGAACTCATTTTTCGAAGTTGAATGAGCAGCTGAAAACCATTTCAAGATCGAAAACGTTAGTGCTGCTGCTGGTGTTTTTGCCTGGTGCTGCGGCATTCAGTCAGGAAATTGATATGCATGGGAAAGATGGTACAACCACTGTTGCATCAGACCATAACCACGTAGCCGATATGGAGCGCATGCTCGCGGGACAGGCTGTAGATGGGGCGGCTTTTGCTGCTTCGGTTCATACCGACCGCAATCATGCTGATAGCTTTGGACGTTTGCTGGTACAGAATATCGATGGCCGTATCGAACCGGTAAATACCATGGCGCTGGAAATCCTGCGCAAACTCTATCAGAAGGATAAATTCTACACCCTAAACGCCAATCAGTTTTTCCTCTCGGTTTCTACACTTCCTTTCGATTGGGTGAATGTTCCGCTTATTAAAGTTGGCAGCAAGGGTGGGCCTGGCTTGCTTACTGCCGTAAAGGCCAATGAGCAGGGCTATACCACGATGGTTAACCTGCTTAGTTTAAGTCAGGATGGTAGTATCGATTTCCGTTTAAAAGCCGATTATCTCAAAGCCTTCGCTAAAAAAGCATCTGACCAGGATGGTTATGATAAAGATGTGATCGAACTGAATGATAAACTTCAGGTCATGCAGCAATTACTCAAAGGACAGTACCTGCGGGTTTTTCCAGTTGCAGGTGATGCGAATAATACCTGGATAGCAGCACCGGCTGCAACAGCAGGAAATGCTTCAGCTCCTGGCAATCCGGCAACGATTTATTTGATGAGCATTTATAAGGCCACGCAATCCGGAAACTGGAGCATTGCCGATCAGAAACTGGAAACACTGAAAAAGCTGCAGTTTGAAATTGGTAAAGCAGTTGTTCCCTCGCTGACCAGGATTGATATGGAGGTTCGTTACAATTCCTGGAATATCTTTCTGAACCTGATGATTAGCTACGCGTTATTGGGTACAGTAATCCTTGCCCTGGCATTTGGTTCTTTATTCAAATATTCCAAAGCACTGCGCAGGACTATCAATTTTGTACTGGTACTTATCAGTGTCGCTGCCCTTTTGCAGATGTTCGGGCTTGCAGTGCGCTGGTATATTTCTGGTCACGAGCCATGGAGTAATGGCTATGAGGCTGTTATGTTTATCAGCTGGATAGGAGTGATGTCTGGATTGTTGTTGTACAGAAACAGTAATGCCTTTATCCCGGCTGCAGGTTGTCTGATTGCTGTGATCCTGATGGGGTTTGCGCATGGAGGTTCACAGATGAACCCTCAGATTACCCCACTGGTGCCGGTGCTGAAATCTTATTGGCTGATGGTGCACGTTGCTATTATAACCTCGAGTTATGGATTTTTTGGCTTAAGCGCTTTGCTGGGAACAGTAGTATTGCTACTTTATATTATTGACCACAAGAAAATCAGTGCCAAAGTAAAATCCTCTGTGGTAGAACTGACTATTGTAAATGAGATGTCGCTTACTGTAGGCATATTCTTACTTACTGTAGGTACGTTTCTGGGTGGTATCTGGGCCAATGAAAGCTGGGGACGTTACTGGAGCTGGGACCCTAAGGAGACCTGGGCTTTTATCTCAGTGATAGTTTATGCATTCGTATTACATGTGAGGCTGATCCCTAACCTGCGGAGTAAATATCTTTTCAATCTTTTATCACTGCTTGCCTTTTCGGTAATAATAATGACCTACTTTGGGGTAAACTATTACCTGACCGGGCTCCATTCTTATGCGCAGGGAGATCCTGTCCCAATTCCGGCATGGGTTTATGTCACGTTAGCGCTGGTTGCTCTATTGGCTATAGTTTCGTACCGGAGGTATAAGCTGCGGTCTTTAAAGTAAATCCTGGTTATACGAGGGTATTGGACTTTACCTTAAGATGGTTTTGCGCTTGTTTAAGAAACTCATCGGGTGTCTGCCCGGTTTGTTTTTTAAAAAACCTGCTGAAATATGGACGGTCTGAAAACCCAAGTTCATAGGAGATCTGCTTAATGGTATGTTCGCTGTGGATGATCAGCCTTTTTGCTTCTAATATAATCCGGTCATGAATGATTTGGGTGCCGGTTTTATGCAGCTTTTCCTTCAGTATCTGGTTGAGCCTTTTTGAGCTGACATCCAGTTTGCCGGCATAGAAATCGATGTTCCGAACCATCAGGTAATTACTTTCGAGCAGCATCAGAAACGCATACACTCTCTTTTGATGGATATCATGGCCGGTAAATTCCTCCTCTTTTACTTTAATCAGTTTGAGCAGAAAGACTTTGAGGAATGCTTTCACTATTTTGATATCCGAATTTTCTTTGAGGTATTCCTTTGTCAGTAGGTGATAGATGCCATTTAAATCTTCAGATGCATCTTTATCGAGCCTCAGACAGGAAAATTCGCCCTGCACATTAAAGATTTTGAAGATATCCAGCAAAAATTCTTTATCACCTTCTTCCAGAATTTCCCTTTTAAAGGACAGCAGCTCTCCGTTTTTTCCGGCCTTGTTGAGCTGATGAACCCTGTAGGGCGGTATCAGATAAATCCAGTCACCTCTCATTTCAAAGCTTTCAGATTTTACGTCGTGTAAAGGATCTTCATTTTTTAACCAGACGATTTCAAAGAAATCTTTTCTGCCGGGATCATTCAGATAACTGGGAGGGCACTGACTCAGATTTCTCATAAATATCATTGCACTTTCAAGCTGGGTCTCTGGTATGGCAGTTGGTGTCATTCGCTAAAGGTAATCAATAAAAATACTTCGGATAGCCTGCAGGCTTTAATCGTTCAGCAGGACAATCTTGCCAGTATGGCTGCCTTCTTCGAGAGAACGGTGTGCATCTGCAGCCTGATCCAGCGGAAATGTTTTGTAAATCACAGGTTTAAACTTCCCGGCCTCCATCAGCGGCCAGACCTTTTCGCGGATAGCAGCCGTTAGATTCTTTTTAAAAGCATAGTCCCTGCTTCGAAGTGTGCTTCCGGTTACTGTCAGCCTCTTCAGCATCAACTTGCTGATATCCAAGGGAACCTTATTTCCAGCAACTGAATTGATATAGACCAGCCGGCCGTCGGGACGAAGAATACTGATGTTTTTTTCAAAATAATCACCTCCGATCATATCCAGAATTACATCGACGCCTTCTTTTTTTAACAGCTGTTCAAAATCGGAGGTTTTATAATTGACATAGCCATCTGCCCCAAGGTTAACACACAGTCTTCCTTTTTCTTCAGAACCAACGGTTACAAGTACTTTGGTATTAAATAATTTTCCGAGCTGGATAGCTGTGATACCTATACCACTGTTTCCACCATGGATTAGCAATGTTTCACCAGCAACCAACCTGCCTCTTTCAAATACGTTTGACCAGACGGTAAATACTGCCTCAGGGAGACTGGCAGCTTCGGCAAAACTAAAATTAGAGGGTACAGGCAGGCATTGCCCCTCTTTGACTGCTACATATTCTGCATATCCTCCTCCTGCAATTAACGCGCAGACCTGATCACCTTTTTTCCAGAGCGTTACCGCATTGCCACAATTCTCAACGATTCCTGCTACTTCCATTCCCAGTATATCCTGGGGAGCTCCTGCAGGTGCAGGATAATTTCCCTGGCGCTGGGCAACATCTGCACGGTTTAAACCAGCTGCTTTAACATTGATAAGGATTTCATCTGCTGCGAGCTCTGGTGTAGGAAGTTGTTGCAGTTTTAATACATCTGCTGTACCGGGTGCGGTAATGGTGATGGCATTCATGATGGTCTGGTAATAACGTGAATAAGGTATTGTTTAAACAACAAAGGCTTGAGTTAGTTTTGGTTTGCGATAATCAGCCTGTTTAAAGAAAAATAAAATATTCTTTTGAATCTGATTTATATGTATGTTTGTGATATCAATATGATATCATTTAAATAGTATTTCTCATGAAAGCGGAAAAAATTGTTAACCCTTTAAATGGCTATGTAGCTGTAGTTTTTATCCTGGTATCTGCCATAATGATTGGCTATGGTGCGCTAAGCCAAAATCCCTTTTTGATCATTGCTTTTATTCCTGTTGCCATTATTCTGGTGAAGGGCCTGACCATTGTAAGCCCGAATAGTTCGAAAGTACTACTCCTGTTCGGAAATTATGCCGGGACAATTAAGTCAAATGGTTTGTTCTGGATCAATCCTTTATACGCCAGATTTACTTACTCCCTGCGGGCAAGGAATTTTGAAAGTGAAAAGATTAAGGTGAATGATAAAATGGGGAACCCGATTCTGATCAGTGTGATCCTGGTATGGAGGGTGAAAGATACCTTTAAATGCGCTTTTGAAGTAGACGACTATAGTAAATTTATACAAATACAAACGGACTCTGCAGTGAGAAAACTTGCAGGCTCTTTTCCTTACGATCATTTCGAAGATGAAACTGCAACCATCACCCTGAGCACAAATTTTGTGGATGTAAACATTGCCCTTGAAAAAGAACTGATGGAAAGACTCGAAATAGCGGGGATTGAAGTGGTGGAGTCAAGAATTGGCTATCTGGCTTACGCTCCTGAAATTGCGCACTCCATGTTGAGGAGGCAGCAGGCTTCTGCTGTTGTTGCTGCCCGTCATAAAATCGTTGAAGGGGCTGTAGGCATGGTAGAAAGTGCATTAAAGATGCTCGCTGATAAAGATATCATTACCTTTGATGAAGACAGAAAAGCAGCTATGGTGAGCAATCTTATGGTAGTGCTCTGCGGCGACAGCGAAACCAAACCAGTAATCAATACCGGTACATTAAACCAATAACAATGGCGGATAAAAAATCATTTGCTTTAAGAATTGATTCAGAGATGATGAAGGCGATAGAAAAGTGGGCGGCTGATGAATTTCGTAGTGTAAATGGTCAGATTGAATGGATGCTCAACAATAGTCTTAAACAAGCGAAAAGGCTGAAAAACAAACCAGAAGAAAAGAAGCCGTAAAAGGCCTCTTTTTTAACTTTTATCTACCTGGCTTGCGGAAGTTTCATTGTAACGCGCACCGGTGTCAGGATACTTAGCCAGTAAGTCTTCCACATTTTTTGTGTCTGCATCTGTGAGGCTGATGTCTACACTGCCGGCATTTTCTTCGAGATACCTGCGTTTTTTGGTTCCGGGAATAGGTATGATATGGTCTCCCTGGGCCAATACCCATGCAAGTGCAAGCTGAGCTGGTGTGCAGCCTTTTTGTTTTGCCAGCTCAGCAAAGCCAGCTGCCAGTTTTGTGTTATTGTCCTGATGTTCCTGCTGATAGCGTGGCAAACCTTTACGGAAGTCGTTATCTGCTAAATTGTTCAAATCAAGCGTATTTGTTACTAATCCCCTCGCCAAAGGGCTGAACGGTACAAAGCTAATTCCTAGTTCTTTGCAGAGCGGAATAACGCTGCTCTCAGGATCTCGCGTTAACAGCGAGTACTCACTTTGCAGTGCGCTGACAGGATGAACCGCATGAGCCTTGCGAATAGAGTTGGCAGAAGCTTCCGAAAGGCCGAGAAACCTGACTTTGCCCTCGGTAACCAATTCTGCCATGGCACCAACCATCTCTTCAACCGGGACATTCGGATCAATACGGTGCGCATAATAAAGGTCGATCACTTCTACTTTAAGCCTTTTCAGACTTGCTTCAACCGCGGTCTTCATATAAGCCGGAGAACCATTAAATGACATGCCTTTGCCATCGGGATTAGCAGTAAATCCAAATTTGGTAGCGATAAATATTTTGTCACGATTTTCGCTAAGCACTCTGGAAATGAGTTCTTCATTTTTACCCGAGCCGTATACGTCGGCTGTATCCCAGAAATTTATGCCCAGATCGAGCGCTTTATGTAAGGTTGCTATAGACTCTGTGTCGTCTGGCGTGCCATAAGCATGGCTCATGCTCATACAGCCTAGACCAATTGCTGAAAGTTGTACACCTGTTGTTCCTAATGTTCTGTTTTTCATTCCCATAAAACAATGTTTAGCACAATAAGTTTTATTGGGAATGCTGCCAAAATAAATACAGCTACAGATCCGGAGTTATACGAATTTCCACATTGATCCCAAGCTGCAGGATCGGGCAGCATTTCACAATTTCGTCGGCCTCTTCATAACTTTCAGCCCTTATGGCAATCATCCCGCCGATCGATTCTTTTACTTCTTTGTACGGGCCGCTGGTTACAACATTATCTTTAAATACTATCCTGCCTTTTGCATCAAGCCGTCTGATTGGCCTGGCCAGTTTGCCGCCGGATTCCAGTTCGCTGTACCAATCCTGCCAGGGTTTTAAAAAGTTTGCTATCTGTTCTGCTGTGGGCTGGACTTCTTCTGTATGATAGTCTCTGCGAAAGACCAATATGAATTCTCTCATGATGTTTATTTTATAAAGCATTAGCCAATGCAAATGCCATATTTTCAATTTGCTGATAGTCAGCATACTGATTTGCAGAGGCTGCTTTTCGCTGCTACGATATTTCGCTGCAAGATATCCTGACAAACGAAATAAGAAGAATGGCTTCCGTTGAATATCGTGCCTGCAATAACAAATAGCGAAATGCAGCGTGCTTTATATTTCATAAACAGACATCATATATCTGATTTTTAGTTGCTTATGTGTGTGGCATGTAGCTTGCCTGTCAACAGTACCGAAGACAATAAGAACAACTGATAAAAAAAATATCTGAACGATGAAAACGGCCAGCACAGAAATTAAAAATTCGGGTCCGGAAAAGCGCATTATCAGATTTTAATAGCCTGAAATTATCTCTTAATCATGAACGAAGCTGAAGTAAAATACCCTTCAGGAATATTTTTAGCCTGCAGGGAAGACCAGCAGCAGGTTTTGGAACAGGTTGTGCCTGAGCATCTGCTGATATATATCTATCAGGGAACAATGAATATCACTACCGCTGAAGGAAGTTTCAGGGTAAATAGTGGAGAATGTGTCCTTTTGGGGCGGAATCAGTTGGGTAAGTTTAATAAGGTGCCGGAAGATGGAAACCCTTATAAAGCAGCTACAGTTTTCCTGGACCGTACTATTTTAAAAGGATTCTACTCCGGTCATCCTGAAATACGGAAGCCAATGCTGCAGCGAACTATTACCTTCAAAAGACATCCTCTGCTGGAAAACCTCTTCAGGTCAGTTTCTGTGTTCTCAGAACTTGGAGAAGGTGTGGTGCCGGAGGAGCTTGCGCGGTTAAAGATGCAGGAAGCGGTCACCCTGATCAGAACGCTGAATATTGCGGCGGATGATCTTCTATCTGATTTTTCAGAACCACATAAGGTCGATTTAAGTGATTTTATGCAAAAAAACTTTATGTTTAATATTCCAATTTCAAGGTTTGCTTACCTTACCGGGAGAAGCCTCGCTGCGTTTAAGCGGGATTTCAGGAAGAACTTCAACATGCCGCCCCAGAGGTGGCTAACAGCACAGCGGCTGGAACTGGCGCATTTTCTGATTGCTGAACGCGGTATGAAAGCTTCTGCAGCATATGTGGATGCAGGATTTGAAAATTTCTCTCATTTTACTTTTGCTTTTAAAAAACATTTCGGCTACAATGCCTCCGCTGTGATGAGCCGTCAAACACATAAAACTTGAGCTGCTTAACAAAATATTTTCATGAAGGGGGGGATAACTTTGTCCCGTTATTCAAAAAAAAATATTATGGAAATCCGCAACAAAGTTGTGCTGATTACCGGAGCATCATCCGGTATGGGTAAGGAAACAGCAAAATTACTGGGCAGACAGGGATATATTGTTTATGCCGCTTCACGTAGAATAGAAATGATGGCTGAGCTGGCAAAGTCTGGCGTTACAACCCTCAGAATGGATGTAACTGATGAACAGTCCCTGAAGTATGGGGTGGATCTGATCATTGGAAGAGAGGGGAGGATTGATATGTTAATTAACAGTGCAGGTTATGGACTTTTGGGACCTGTAGAAGAAGTGACGACCGAAGATGCCAGGTACCAGATGGAAGTGAATGTTTTTGGGCTGAACAGGCTCACTCAACTCGTGCTTCCTTTTATGCGAAAGCAGCAGGAGGGCAAGATTATCAATATCACTTCTACATCAGGGAAGTTTTCTGCGCCATTAGCCGGATGGTATTCCGCTAGTAAGTACGCAGTTGAGGCGCTAAGCGATAGTTTGAGGATGGAGGTGAAAGCCTTTGGAATTGATGTGATCATTATTGAACCCGGCGGTGTTAAATCGGAATGGGGAGAGATCGCCAGAAAAGGACTTCATCTGATCCGGGAAAAGAGTCCTTATAGCAGCATGGCGCAAAAAATTATTGATTTTTCAGCAAAAGCGGAGCCTAAAAATGCAGAACCGGCGGTGATCGCTGAACTGATACTGAAGGCTATCACTGCGAAACATCCGAAGACAAGATATCATGGAGGGCATATGGCAGGAGTAATTTTGTTCCTCAGAAAAGTACTGAGTGATAGTCAGTTTGATAAGCTCATGCTCAGCCAGATGAAATAGATAATTTGAGAGGAATTTTGAGAGCTTAGGGGGAGAAAAATCACGTCAATATAATAAAAGATAATTTCATCCTTTATTATATTTATAATATATATATTTGCTCTATAAAATACTGCAGTAGCTGAATACCCTCTTTAAATACTATTAAAGTATCAAAATAAAGGATAAAAAGGTATTTATATATTGCTGGTTTTATTAACCCTTCATTCAAAATAAAAGAAAATGATTATTCATCAGGTATTGACATCAATGGAAAACGCGACCGATCCGGTTGTTAAGGTTTTCCGCCAGAACGAACACTTCAAGGTAATTACTGTAGGCTTTAAAAAGGGAGTAGTACTTAAAGATCACCAGACAAGTATTAAAACAGTATTGTTGGTGGTCAAGGGAGTTGTAACCTATAGAGAAGCTGATCGCTCAGTGAATCTCTATCAATATGATGAGTATGAAATCCCACTGAATGTAACCCATTCTGTCCATGCAACTGAAGATAGTATTTGCTTTTTAATCCGTGGTTAGGACCTAAACCTTACGCTATGTTACACCTAAATTATTTGCCCGTCGCAACTGTTGTTCCCACTGAAGCAGGTTCCCTGATCTCGGCTCCCGGTATCATCATTACACTGGTCCTGCTGCTGATCCCTATCGTGGTACTGGTGGGATTGTTATTGCTGAAAGCGAGCCGGCTGTTCAGCACGCTGCGCAAAATTCCGCGAAGAGAGGTGATAGAGCAGCCCGGTATGTTGCTGAAGAATGTAAGTGAAGAAGCAAACATTCATTTTGTAGCCTCTAAGCGGAAAGCAGAAGTAATGCCTTATACCGATCCGGAACTGACAGATCTTATCCTGTGGTACATTATTACAGCTGCCTTCTGGCTGGTGTTTGGAACTTCCATTGGCGAATATGTTGGGATCAAATTCGTTGCTCCTGATGTTGATCATTATTCGTGGTTAAGCTTTGGGAGATTACGCCCGGTACATACCAACGCTGTATTTTGGGGATGGTCTTCCTTAGGCATGCTGGGACTGGGTTATTATGTGGTGCCACGGGTAAGCAATACACCGCTGCTAAGCATAAAATGGGGTTGGTGGAGTTTATGGCTGATCAATGGCGCAGTGGTAACCGGCAGCATATTTTTAATGGCTGGCATCAATAATGGGGGAGGCGAATTCAGGGAGTATATCTGGCCTGTTCAGCTTCTGTTTGGAATTGGCCTGCTGATCACGTTTTTTAATTTCTTCGGTACTGTTGCCAAACGCGAAACCAAAGAGATTTATGTAGCAAACTGGTATATCGTTACAGCGGTCATGTTTGCTATTGTACTTACCATTGTTGGTTATTTCCCCACCTGGCAGGATGGGCTGGGTGAAACGATTACCCAGGGTTACTACATGCACCAGGGCGTAGGGATGTGGTTCATGTTGTTTTCGCTTGGCCTGATGTATTATTTCCTGCCACAACAGTTAAACAGGCCTATATATTCTTATAGTCTTGGAATTCTGGCCTTCTGGGCACAGATATTTTTTTACACTTTAATAGGAACCCACCACTTTGTTTTCAGCGCTATACCATGGTCGCTGCAAACCATTGCAATCATCGGCAGTGTCGGTATGCTGATTCCTGTGATCTCGGGCACAACCAATTTCCTCATGACCTTCAAAGGGGCCTGGAGTAAGGTCACCAATAGTTATACTTTACCGTTTTTCATTATCGGTATCCTGTTTTACTTTACAGGCTCCATGCAGGGTACTGCAGAAGCTTTCCGCTATACCAACCTGATGTGGCATTTCACAGATTTCACCGTTGCTCACTCTCATTTAACCATGTACGGGATTATCGCCTTCATGTTATGGGGATGTATCTATACCCTGATACCGCGTCTGACCGGGGTTGAGCCGCCGCAGGCAACTGTAGGGCTGCATTTCTGGGCTGCATTTATTGGATTACTATTTTACGCGGTACCGCTGATGGTCGGTGGTACGTTAAGGGGCTACATGTGGATGGGAGCTAAGCCTTTCATTGACAGTGTGGTCATGATGGCACCCTATTGGTTATGGCGGGCCATTGGTGGTACGATGATGTGGGTTTCTCATCTGGTTTTCGCCTTTAATTTATACAAAATGATAGCCAACAGGCAAGTACAGCAGGCAGCATCTCCTGCCCAAAACTCACTTATCCAAATTACTACCGATGGACTACTTCAATAACCACAAGCGGTTATACCTCACCGCACTAAGCCTGTTTTTATTCCTGACAATCATGGTTGCCATTCGTCCCGCGCTGACCAATCAAAAGAATAATGGCCTGCTCCCGGGATATGAACTGCCTTCTGATGACGAGGTTGCAGGGAAGGCATTATACATTTCAAACGGATGTGTGGCCTGCCATACTCAACAGGTGAGAAATGTTGCAATGGATCAAACCTGGGGCTCGCGGCCGGGACTTCCTGCAGATTATGCAGGTATACACCGTGAGGATTTCTGGCGAAACACGGCTACCCTGATGGGTACGGAGCGCACCGGACCAGACCTGACAGATATAGGAAACCGTCAGCCCAGTAAAGACTGGCATCTGCTGCATCTGTATCAGCCCAGGGCAGTAGTAAAGGAATCCATCATGCCAGCGTTTCCCTGGCTTTTTACCGAGAAAGATAGGGTGGAGCGCGGAGATACTGAGATCCAGGTACCTGAAGCCTTTAGAAATGGTATAAAAGGTAAAATCATTGCAACCAACGAAGCTTTACAGCTGCTGGCTTACATTAAAAGTTTAAAACAAATCAAACTCTATGAAAAACCGGTGAAAGTGGATTTTCTGTACAAAGGGAAGATAAGTGCAAAAGGGGCGGCGGCTGATGCAGGTTCGGATGAGGGGCAGGTTCTTTACGCTACCAACTGCCAGAGCTGTCACCAATCAAACGGAGAGGGCTTAAAAGGGGCATTTCCTCCTTTAAAAGGCAGTCCAATTGTATTAAATGATAATCCTGAACTCTATATCAACATTATTATGAAAGGCTATGATGCCCGGGAGGAATATGGTGTAATGCCGCCGGTTGGTACCAACGCCAATTTAACGGCAGAACAGGTTACGGCAATCATAGGTCATGAGCGTTCCAGCTGGGGAAATAAAGGACGTAAGATATCGGTGGCGGAAGTACGTAAGATCATGGATCTGGTAAAAGCCGGTAAGTAACAAGCGACCAATTATTTGACAAGAATCTTAAAATTAAATCTGATGAAAGCAATATTAACATCGTTGGCAGCAATGCTGCTCAGTTTAACCTCATTTGCCTGTGAGGTATGTGAAAAAAGACAACCTGCCTTTTTAAGGGGCATCACCCATGGCGCGGGGCCTGAAGGCAAGCTGGACTATGTAATTGTTACAGTTACTATCCTTGTTGTACTGGCCACATTGTTCTATTCTGTAAAATATCTTGTACGCCCAAGGGAAGAGAACGGAGACCATATTAAAACACTGATCATAGATTAAAGGTTATGGAAGCTAAAAGCTCGGTTGCAATTTTCATCGATGATGGAGATCAGCCAATAGGCATCTACAACTCGCCAGTAAATTTTGAACTCGATACTACCAGACTTGCTGACGGAGATCATATCCTAAGGGTGGTCAGCAAAGATCCCTCAGGAAAAGAAGGCCTGCGGAAAATACCTTTTAAAGTGAGAAACGGACCGGATATTTCTATAGAGGGCATCAAAGATCATGAAAGTATTGATGGGGTTATTCCCCTGATGATCAGCGCCTATGGTAAGGGCGATCAGAAAGTTTTTTTAATTGAAGGAAGCGAAACACCCAGAAGCATCCCCGGCTGGGTATGGATCCTGCAGCTGTTGTTTGGTGGCTGGGCCATGTATTATTTAATTACTACGTGGTTACCGGGTGTGTAAATTCCTGCTAAATACTAAATATTATGGACAACGAAAAGCCATTGAAAAGGAATGTAAATATACAGCCCTTATCACGCGAGCATCACTTTGGACTGCTATTCTGCTGGAAAATTAAAACCGGCCTGAAACACCATGTAGATCCGGAACGGATGATCAGCTACCTGAAATATTTTTGGGAGAATCACCTGAAATCTCATTTTGAGGAAGAAGAGGAACTGCTGTTCAATAAGGCAGAGCATGCGATAGTTGATCAGGGAGATGAAGAACATGTACAGCTTGAACATTATATATCAATACTGCTCAACCATCAGACAGATGAGGCAGAAGATATACTTCTAAAAATGGTCACCTTGCTTACTGCACATATACGCTACGAAGAAAGGGTTTTATTTCCTTTTCTGGAGCGGCACTTAACTGAGCAGCAACTAAAAGAAATTGGGAAACAGCTTGAGGCTGAAGAGGAGTTTGTAGATGAATATAGCGACGAGTTTTGGGTTATTCCGCGACAATAGAAGATGCACAGATCTTTTATTGTTTCGTTTCTTATATTTGTTGCAGACATTATGGGAGTATTTTCAAAAACATGTGAATACGCAATGAGAGCCGTTTTTTTTATTGCACACAGAACTGCCTCTGGTGGCAGGGTAGGGATTAAAGAAATCTCCACGGGAATAGATTCCCCTGAAGCTTTTTTAGCAAAGATCCTCCAGGAACTGACAAGGAAAGGCATCGTAAACTCTGTTAAAGGACCGAACGGTGGTTTCTATATGGACAATTATAATTTAAAACTGCCCTTATCCGATGTTGTGAAAGCTGTAGACGGGGATGGTATTTTTACCGGCTGCGGCATGGGTTTGCAATATTGTTCGGCCGTTAACCCCTGTCCGCTGCACAATGAATTTAAAGAAATCCGTAACAAGATCCAGGCACTCATGGAACAGACCAGCATAGGCGAGTTTAATGATGATCTGAACCTGGGTATCCTTTCGCTGAAAAAATAGTATCGATTTGATAAGTGTACAGTCATTTATCATAATAAAAGACAAAAAGGTATTAATATAAAGACGTTTGATAATGGAAGATATTAGAAATAAAGATGACATTCGCTCATTTGTAGATGAGTTTTATCGCAAAGTCAGACAGGACACGCTGATAGGTCCTGTATTTGCAGAAGTGATTACAGGCGACTGGCAGCCCCACCTGGATAAGATGTATGCTTTCTGGAATGGCGTTTTGTTTGGCGTTCCGGGATTCAAGGGCAACCCATTTGCCAGGCATGCACCGCTGATTATAGGGCAGGAGCATTTTGACCAGTGGCTGATCCTTTTTACTGAAACTATTGAAGCCGGGTTTTCCGGACCCGTTGCAGAAGAAGCGGTAAAACGCGCACACCTGATTGCACAGGTATTTGTGAGCAAGCTTACCTACAGAGGGGAATGACAGCCGGGACAGGTCGCCACAAAATTGTGGTATCCAAAAAGCGGTCTATAGAATATACTCCTCCTCCATAAATTAAAACAATCCAGAGCAATGCCAGGAGCAGTACAAAATATTCTACGCCTTCGCCCTTTTTTTTGTTGTACCAATTTAACTGCCATCCATCGGGCAGGTGCACAAAAATGGCCGCTGTAAAGATGATTATAGCACCCGCGGCAGCAAGTCTGCTGCAAAAGCCTATGATCAGCGCTATGCTGCCCAGGGTCTGACTAATAATGACTAACCATGCAATAAACTGCGGCAGTTTGCGGTTTTTAAAATCAGTAAGGGTAGACGCAATCCCGACTCCGCCGTAGAAACCCAGTTTTTGCAATCCATATGGAAGAATAACTATACCAGCAGCTACCCTGGGCAGTAAAGGAGAAAAGGTGCCTTCTGTAGCAGGGGTTCGTTAAGTTTAAAACTTGTTTTAGTGAGCTGTTCATAGGCAGGATGATCACGTATTACAGAAGCTGTATGGTCTAACAGGAAGGGTGTATAATGTTCACGCTTCTGATCAATTAAAGTAATAATTGATGGTTAAAAAAGAACAGACTTTTGATTCTGGAAGAAAAAATTAAAATAAGATCGTCCTTATCACGAACACGCGTAATATCATTGCTCAGTGCCAGCAGAATCTCCCTTTCCCGCTCCAGTTTATCCAATGCCGGGTTATTACCTGCAGTAAGCGTAGTATCTCTTTCATATTTTCCTATTTCTTCTGTTTGAGTTTTCATATTTCTGCTGCTGAACTAATTTATCAATTATTGCTTTGCGCGCGATGGAACATATCAATATCATGCCACCTTATTAATTAACTGTTAATCAGTAGTTTGTGTATTCGTATTCCTAGCGATATTAAGTGTGTTACTCCCTTAATCATGAAATACCATGATTGGCTGTACTTCAAGCCTTTAAATAGCTCAGGCGCTTCAGATAAGCGGTTTATGCTGTCGATTGATATATCGCGGGAAAATAAAATATTGGCTTTATATCGTTAGGATTAAATAGACTTTATTTTTTTAAGTAATTAATAATCAGATAATTAATTGATGGCATACCCTTTGGATAGCGGGTTGTAAACTAATATTTATTATCATGACAACAATTCAAAAGGAAAAATTTCGTAAGCAGGGATTGCATTTCAGCTATAAGATGAAGGCAACAGGAACACTCGCTGGGGTGTTTCTCATTTTGACTGCTGCTACAAATGCACAAACACAAAGTACTCAATCGAGCCCGCGCCAGATGGTAGACGCGCTGCACTCTGCCTTTGGCAAACATCCGGATGCCAGAGCGGTACATGCTAAAGGTTTGATCCTGGAAGGAAACTTTAGTCCGGATCCAATGGCGAAGAGTATTACCCAGGCTGCGCCGTTTATTGGAAAAACTATTCCTGTAACCTTTCGCTTTTCAGATTTTACGGGTATTCCGGATATTCCTGATACGATAGGAGCTTCCAATCCGCGGGGACTGGCAATCAAATTTCATCTGCCCGACAATACAAGTATGGATATCGTTTCGCACAGCTTTAATGGTTTTCCTGTCAGCACTACAGACGAATTCAGGACTTTCCTCCTGGCCATTTCTAAAAGCGGACCGCAAGCAGCACATCCATCACCAATTGAGCAGTTTCTTGGTTCACACCCCATTGCAAAGAGCTTCGTTACAAGCCAGAAGCCACCAAGTGTGAGTTATGCAACCTTATCCTATTTTGGGGTGAATGCCTTTAAATTTAAGGGCAAAAATAATGCGGTAACTTATATCAGGTACCAGTTTATCCCGGTCAACGGTGAAGAATTCCTTTCACCTGAACAGGTTAAAAACGCGGGGCCAGACTACCTCTCAAAAGAAATAGTTAAAAGAATCGCGGATGGGCCCATAGCTTACAAAATGTATGCACAGATTAGCGAAGCAGGTGATAAGATAGGCGATCCGGGTATAGCCTGGCCAGCAAGCCGCAAGCTGGTATTACTGGGCATACTTACCATTAATCAGGTTGCAGACAATACCATGGCGCAGGATAAGGCGATGATCTTTAATCCCGGGAATCTGCCGGTAGGTATTGAAATAGCAGACCAGATGTTAAAAGACAGGCAGCAGGCTTACCCAATCTCTGTTGCGGAACGCAGAAAATAGATGTAAAGGGAATTTTATTCAAAGTATTACTAATTAAAAACAATTATTAACTAAAAATGGAATAAAGAATCAATTTATTCGCAAAAGGCCAGAGCGCCATCAAACCTCTCTTTGAAATAGGCATGCACCTTAAAAAATCAACACTTGGGCATAACCTGCTGGAACTTGTATTTTTCAGGGCCTCGCAAATTAACGGTTGTGCCTACTGCCTGGATATGCATTCTAAAGAACTGCGTGCCGCAGGTGAAGAAGAATACCGTTTATATGGTCTTAGTTCATGGAGGGAAACCCCGTATTACACGCAAAAGGAACGTGCAGCCCTTGCATGGGCAGAAGCACTTACGACCTGTAAAGTAACGGATGAAGTATACAATGCTGTAGCAGCCGAGTTTTCTGATGAGGAGGTTATTGACCTCACGATTGCGATCACGACCATCAACAGCTGGAACAGGTTAAACCTGGCTTTTCCAAATACACCAGGAACATACAAAGTGGGGATGTTTGGATAGCTGAAATCAGTAAGCATCCAGAAAGGAGAGGCATAAATTTTGCCTCTCTTTTTTTTATATGGCTTTCCACATCACATCAAAAAACCATTTCCGGCTCTCAAAGAACCATGCTTCTGTTTTAAACGAGCCGATTTCTGCCAGGTCGTTAATGTCGGTTAAAGTATATTTCTGGGAGATTTCCATCTCCATAAATTCATCTTTAGCAAAGTGTATCAGCTCACCATCCAGATTTACAAACTTTGCTTTTTTACTGATCAGGTAACTCCGGCAGGATCCTGTTTCAGGATCCTAGTTTGCATAGTGCTCAAACTGAGCCAGATCAAAATCGGCGCGGAGCTCCCTGTTTATTCTTGTAAGCAGATTTAAACTAAAAGCTTTGGTGACGCCGGATTTGTCGTTATAGGCAGCCAGAATAGTTGCAGGATCTTTTTTAAGGTCTAAGCCCACACGAACCAGATCGCCGGGATTAAGCAGGCTCCGCATTCTCATGCAAAACTCCATAGCTTAAGTGCAGCGCATATTGCCAAGGTTTCAACCTAGAAATAAATGATTACTGTTATTTTCATAATGTTATTATTTAATTGCCGGTACAAACCAGCTAAAGGTTATTACCCTGGTGATTTGCAATTGGCATGCCTGCTGATTAGTTTGTTGTTAATCAGTATATTAGTGTCTATCATGAAAGTGTTAGCTGAGCGCTATATAGCCACATGACGTGACTACTCGCGACATATCACGAGTAGTTTTAATAAGGTTTGTTACAACTTTGGAAAAGTAAGTCCGGTTGCTTCTTCTGCATATTTCCATAGTTTTGCTGCCGTTGCCGGATCTTTTGCTGCAGCACTCATTTCACCAGCTGCAGGATATCCCTGGAGTTCATATTTACCATCAGGTCCGTAAAAGTCGTTGCCGGTAACCTGTGGTGCTACTGCTGCATAAAGAGCAGGCAGCGCACCTTGCCATGCAGGCAACAAAGCACCATACTTTTCTATCCCGGCCTTGAGTTGTTCTTCGTCCATATATCTTGCAAGATTGCTTTCAGTTACGCCCGGGTGTGCGGCAGTAGAAATAACATGATCTCCTGCCAGGGTGATCCTGCGCTGCAACTCTGCCATAAACAGCAGATCGGCAAGCTTACTAACAGCATATTCCCGCTGTGCGTCATAAGGCTTTTCCAAACGCAGGTTATCGAAATCAATACCATCAACCATTTTATGTCCCCCGCTGCTCAGGGTAACTATCCTGGCGCCATCGGTATTCTTTAATAGCGTATACAGGTGACCGGTCAGCGCAAAATGACCCAGGTAATTTACACCAAATTGTAGCTCAAATCCTTCTGCTGTAGTACTTTCAGGAGGTGTCATTACTCCGGCATTATTCACCAGCAGATCAAGACGCGTATGGCTGTCTTTGATTTTTACAGCAAATTCTGCTACCTGTCTAAGGCTGGACAAATCCAATACACCGATTTCAAGTGTGCCAGTTCCGCCGGCCTTGGCAATTTTATCCATCGCTTCAGTAAGTTTTGATTCGTCTCTTGCTGCAAGAATTACGTGGGCACCTTTTTTATAAAGTGCCAATGCAATTTCATATCCGACACCACTGTTGGCACCGGTTACCAAAGCAGTTTTGCCGCTCTGGTCAGGAATGTTTTCTGTTGTCCAGTTCATCGTATTATTTTTCGGTAAAGTTCGGTGTAAGCACTGCGCGAAGTATGCGGAAATCAATCAGGAAAGTACTCAAATCAATCAATTGAAGAACTCAAATGATCAAATCCTGGCGCTGTCGTTTTACTTTAGCCTTGCGGTTGATTCCAAAAGATAATTTAGCAATCCTGGGTCCTGCGATAGAAGTGGGCAGCTTGAACCCATTCCGATAGCGGTATCAAAGCTTCAATATATCGAAGCAAAACAAACCTCCGCATTGCTTAAATAATGCGGAGGTTTATTCATAGCGACAAGTGCCAGCTAAACGGCGGCTGCGATCAGATCCAGTTTTGATAGCTGTTCTTCAGTAAGCTCAACATCCAGAGTTTTTACGTTATCCTCCAAATGTTCAACACTGGATGTGCCGGGGATAAGTAATATGTTATCTGAACGGTATAAAAGCCAGCTCAAAGCCACCTGATGCACTGATGTACCAACCTCTTCTGATATCTTCTGTAATTTTTCTACCGCTGACACATTTCCTGCATTCATTGGGTTCCATGGAATAAAAGCGATGCCTTGTTCTATCGTATAATCCAGTACCGACTCCCATTTACGGTTGTCTACACTGTATTTATTTTGTACAGAAACAACATCGAAATATTCCTGTGCCTGTTTGATCTGATCGACCGTAACTTCAGACAAACCGATGTGTTTGATTTTTCCTTCCTGCTGTGCATTTTTAAGAAAGGCGAAGGTTTTTTCAGCAGGTACATTTTCATCCACGCGATGAAGCTGGTAAAGATCTATTTGTTCAAGCTTCAGGCGTTTCAGGCTTCCGTCCAGTGCTGCCTTAAGGTACTCCGGATCGCCGTTTGGCGTCCATTCATTAGGGCCTGATCGCATAAAACCGCCCTTAGTAGCAATAAGCAAATCATCTGCATAGGGAAAAAGTGCCTCTGCAATCAACTCTTCAGATACATTGGGGCCATAGCTATCTGCAGTGTCAATAAAGTTAATGCCCAGGTCGACAGTTCTTTTCAAAACTCTTATTGCCTCGTCCTTATCTGCCGGCGGTCCCCAAATGCCTTTTCCGGTGATACGCATAGCGCCGTAACCCATGCGGTTAACGATAAAATCATTACCTATAGTGAAGGTGTTTTTATATTTAGTACTCATGTTGATAGGTATTTAGTAAGTTCCCGTAAATGAAGCTTTATATTTCAGAATTGTTTGAAAACGGAGAAGATTATTGCACTATTGTGAGAGTACGGATTTTCTATAAAAACATGTAAGAGGTGAAAATGTTCGTTCTTCCGTTACCTTGGGTCACTTCAGGATCTAAAAATAAGTACTATTAAAATTAGTTTTTATTACTTAATTTTTTAGTTTAAATTTGTATTCACAAGTTGATGTAATCTGATGGTGCTGGTCACCAACCGGATTCATGCATTTGTGATTTCGAATTAAAGAAAATGGAACAATTAAGTTTTTTTCCCGAAGCAGGACAATCACCAGGCCTGCCTGAAGAGTTGCTGGAATATCACCCTGGCCTGTTCAATGAAAAAGAATGCCAGTTGCTATTGCAAAAGTTCATACTGCAATCGCCATGGCAGCAGAAAGTGGTAAAGATGTATGATAAAGAGGTAGTAACGCCAAGGCTATGCGCTTGGTATGCTGACCAGGAAACTTATGATTACACTTCACTTAGGAAGTCAGCGCCGAATAAGTGGACACCGGAGCTGATAGCAATAAAAAATAAGGTAGAAAAGATAGCAAAGGTGAAATTTAACAGCGTGCTGCTCAATTATTACCGTGATGGCAATGACTCTGTAGCCTGGCATAGTGACAACGAAAAAGCGCTGGGCAAATATCCTGTCATTGCCTCTGTAAGTTTTGGCCAGGTGCGAAGTTTCGATATTCGCCACAAGGCAGACCACAGTGAAAAGTACTCCATCAGACTGGAAAGTGGCGCGCTTATGATCATGAAAGGTAATCTACAGCAGGAATGGGAACACAGAATTGCTAAATCTACCCGGCCGATGAATGCCAGGGTAAATTTAACCTTCAGAGCAGTGGTTTAGTAATTGCTTACAAGTATTTTGCCAGGTAAGGAGCGGTGCGGCTAACTTTGCTTTTCAGTATTTCTGCAGGCTTTCCTTCAGCTACAATTTGTCCACCTTCATCTCCGGCACCTGGGCCTATATCAATCACCCAGTCGCTTTCTGCAATCACATCCATATCGTGTTCTACCAGGATCACTGTATTGCCAGCATCAACCAGCCTGTTCAGTTGCAACAGTAGCCGTTCTACATCTGATGGATGCAGACCAGTCGTAGGCTCATCAAGTATATACAAAGTTTGTCCGTGCTGTGAGCGCTGTAATTCTGTTGCCAGTTTAATACGCTGTGCCTCACCACCGGAGAGTTCGGTTGCAGGCTGCCCCAGGCGCAGATATCCTAAACCAACTTCCCTTACCACTTCAAGAGCGCGGCTGATTACTGGTTCTTCATCAAAGAATGCAGCACCTTCGTCAACGGTCATGCCCAGAACTTCTGCAATGTTTCTTTCTTTGTATTTTACTTCCAGAGTCTTCGGATTATAACGTGTTCCGCCGCAGGTAGGGCAGGGCGTATAAACGCTCGGTAAGAATAGCAGCTCTACCATCACCATTCCTTCTCCTTCGCAATGCGGGCACCGGCCTTTGGCTACATTGAAGGAGAAACGTCCTGCATCATATTTACGGGCTTTAGCAGTAGGTGTTGCAGCGAATAATTTACGTACATGATCAAACAAACCTGTATAAGTAGCCAGGTTGGATCGTGGAGTACGGCCAATAGGTTTCTGATCTACAACAACAAGTCTTTTAACAGCACTCATTCCAGATGCTATCCGGCCGCCTGTGGTTATCATCTCATTCTGTTCAAGCGGGTCAGCTTCCGTATCTGCAGAAACATCCAGCTGTAAACCCAAATGTTCTGCAACCAGTTCTACTAAAACCTGGCTTACTAAACTGCTTTTACCCGAACCGGAAACTCCGGTTACACTTGTTAAAACCCCTAAAGGAAAACCAATTTTGATATCATCCAGGTTATTTCGTGAGACGCCTTCCAGCTGTAACCAGTCTTTAGGCTGTCTTGTATCCTGCTTTAAATGTGTTCGCTGGTCATATATGTATTGCCTTGTTAAAGACGCTTCTACGTTTTTTAATCCTTCAGGTAACCCACTGTAAAGAATATGACCTCCCTTTTCACCAGCTGCCGGCCCTACGTCAACAATCCAGTCGGCATGACGGATCACCTCGATCTCATGTTCTACCACAAATAAGGAATTGCCGGCTGCTTTCAATTTATCCAGCGCACGCAAAAGCGCTTCGGTATCTGCAGGATGTAAACCTGCCGAGGGTTCATCAAGCACATAAACTACCCCAAACAGGTTAGATCTTACCTGTGTTGCCAGTCTGAGTCTTTGTAATTCGCCCGGCGACAGGGTAGGTGTGCTGCGTTCAATAGTCAGGTAGCCTAAACCAAGATCAAGCATGACTTGTAAGCGTGATAAAAAATCTTCTGCGATCCTTTGTGCTACCACAACTTTCTCCGGGAATTTCGCCGATAGCTGCTTTAAAGCTTTGGCTTCGCCACTGGCATAAGGGGCAAAAATCCCTGCAAGCTTATTCAGTGCCAGCCCCGAAATCTCAGCAATATCGTAACCGGCAAACTTGATGGAAAGTGATTCCTGGCGGAGCCTCTTTCCATGACAGAGGGGGCATTCGCTGCTCAGCATATATTGGCTTACCCGCTTTTTCATCAGGGCACTTTGGGTATTGGCAAAAGTATGGCGGACGTATCTCCTCGCGCCGGTAAACGTACCCATATAATCCGGTTGCCGCTTGTTTTTGATGAAGCGCTGAATTTCTTCGTGGTTGTAGCCGGAGTAGACAGGCACTACTGGTTGTTCTTCCGTAAACAGAATCCAGTCACGGTCTTTTTTAGGCATGTCTTTCCATGGAATATCGATATCGTATCCCATAGTTGTCAGAATATCACGCTGATTTTGTCCCTGCCAGGCCGAAGGCCAGGAAGCAATGGCTTTTTCCCTGATGGTCAGGCTATCATCAGGAACCATTGTTCTTTCATTGATCTCATATACCCGGCCCAAACCATGGCACTCAGTGCAGGCGCCTTCGGGCGTATTTGGGGAGAAAGATTCTGCATAAATGATTTCCTGTCCATCAGGGTAATTACCTGCACGGGAGTATAACATCCGCAAAAGATTTGATAAAGTTGTCACACTGCCGACAGAGGATCGAGTACTGGTTGCGCCTCGTTGTTGCTGCAATGCAACGGCAGGGGGTAAGCCTTCAATTTCGTCAACCTCAGGAATCGCCATCTGGTTAAACAGCCGTCGGGCATAGGGTGATACGGATTCAAGATATCTTCTTTGCGCTTCTGCATACAGTGTTCCAAATGCAAGAGAGGATTTGCCAGATCCGGAAATTCCGGTAAATACAACAAGGGCATTTCGGGGAATATCCAGATTAACGTTCTTTAAGTTATGTTCACGTGCACCACGTACACGTACAAAGCCGGAAAAATCATTGTTTGCTTCAGTCATTCAAAAAAATATGTGTTTAATTTCAGTACTAACCACAAATGAAGGAAGTAAATGTTTTGGCGGATAAGGATATGGATACTATAAGTGTTCGGACACACCACCATAGTAGTCCTGGGCGTTTCCCAAATCAATAAATATCCGGTCTAAGATAACCCCGGGATCTATCAGGTAAAAGGTTATCCTGTGTTTTCCAGCAGTAAGATGTTTATTACTAATAGATCTGACCGCTGAGTTACTCAACACATTTTGCTTCCATTCCTCGCTGCGGCCAAAAGTTTTAATGTCGAATAATTGAGGAGGACTGTTATCTATACTCACAGCGTAACGCATTTCATATTCTTTATTCAGCGGATGCGTTGGCAGCGTATAAATCCTGAAATTAGCATCCGCTTCTTTCAGGGTATAGAAATCATAAGTCAGAGCAGCAGAACTACGAAGGGCTAAAGTATCATTTATGTTTATCGCAGGACTGTCCGTAAATGTTTCCATTGATTTGCCAGAAGATCCCAATTGTGATATAACCTTCCATTCAGCACTTGCTGTATTGCTTACAGCACTGTATCCTGCAGCATTGATAGTTAGATAGCTGTCTGACGAGATGGCCCCTTTAAAGTTATGAAGAAGGGGAATAGGCGAATTATTTGCCGATACAGTTATGGCGACCTGCGTGCTGGCATCTTTGATGATAACCTGTCCGCCTGCAACTTTTCGGGGTGCTTTAGTCCAGTCGATCTCTATCCAAAGCCTGTGCTGACTTTTCAAACCCTCACCGGTTAAGGTAATCTGGTCGGCACTGACCTTGATCCAGTCATCCGAAGCAGAAATGTTAAGGGTAGTAGTGATAGCTTTTGAAAGATATACATCCAGGAAATACCGTTGCCTGTTCCAGGCATCAAATTTGGGCAGGGTAAAAGAACGCCGGCCATCATTGCTCTTGTATCCCTCTGGCAAAACCAGCCATTGTGCCTGCGTTTTTGACGGTATAGAATCAAATTTTGGACGCTGGTATACCGGCAGGTCGCGGGGATGAAATGACATCATGTACTTCCATTTACCTGCAGCCAGCGCATTATTATAGTAATCTGTTTCTTTCACAATCTCCTTATATGCATCCTCAGAAAGTTTTTGGTAGCTGCGTGCACTTAATCTGCTCTGTGCGGCGTACAACCCGGCCTTATCATGATAAAGAAACTTTTTATTCATGAGAGAGGCTCCTGTTACCGGATATTGCACCAGCTGGTAGTAGGCATCCCTGCGATAAGAGTGTACAGTTTTACCAATTGTTTTTGCCCTGGTTTCAATATCATTATAAGCATCTACCCGCTGCTGCGCCTGGTCGCCATAATAAAAGTGGTTGTAAGCCGTAAGTTTGGTCTGCGTGGTAGGTTCTGTTTGGCTCCATCCCATAAATTCGGGCTTACGCTCAAAGGCAAGCTGGTAATATTTCCATAAGAGGCCACTTATTGCAGGCGCTTTTCCAGCACCAAAAATACCTGCCACCCAGTTTTGCAAATGTGTAGCGGAATACTCACTTTTAAGGAAAGGAGTGATGTCATAAGCCATATCCGTAAACAGCTGAAGGTTATATTCTCCCGGTTTAATATCCCCGGCATTAACTACCCATAGGTTGCGGGCTTCTGCCTGGTAAGCTTTAGTCATTTCCTCACGTATGAGTGCAGGATGGGTAGTGGACAGCCACAGGTAGTCATGTGGCCTTCCCCAGTACGAAGCATGGTAATAAACACCGGAGCCACCATGACGTTCTTTTTCAGCTTTGCTGTTTAACCTCTGGATGTAGCCGTAATTATCATCGGGCCATACCAGCGTAACATCATCGGGTACCGGTAAACCTGCCTCATAGATATCCAGTACTTCTTTGTATATCGTAAATACCTGCGGTATTTCAGCGGCATCTTTTTGAATATACTTTTGCATCAGTCCGCGCTGATCATTAAAGATATTCTGCAACAGGGGAATGGCATCTTTGCTGTCTTTTACGCCCTCCATACCACTGTCATGTACGCCGCGCATGCCAATAGTATAGATCACATTGTTGGCACTGCTTTCCTTTACACGGCTCTCCCAGTAATTATAAACCCCTTGCCTGTTGGTCACATAATTAAAATGACCCATCTTCTTTTCATCCCACTCTCCAACGTTATTTCTCAACATCGGTTCGGCGTGCGAGGAACCAACCACTATATCGTAATCAGCGGCCATTTTTTTATTCCCAGGATAGGAGTAGAAAGGTTTTGTACTTGGATGCATGGCTGGCCAGATCAGGTTAGCCTTCAACCTGAGCAGCAGCTCAAAAACTTTTGCATAGGTTTTTGGACCTATATCACCTGTTTCCCGTTCAAAGGTTTTAGCTGCCCAGGGTTGCAGGCCCCAGTCTTCATCATTGATAAATATGCCACGGTATTTTACGGAAGGGCTGGGAGAGGTATGATATTTAACATCGATGATGAGTTGTTTTTTAACTGCCGGATGCACATCGGCCCACCAGTACCATGGAGAAATCCCTATTTTTTCCGATATTGAAAACACGCCGACGAGCGCTTTCTGTATAGTTTTAGTGGGATTGTTTAAGATCCTGAGAGCGTATCTTTCCCATGTACCTTTTAAACTGCGGTCAGACGGCCCTTTAATCCGGGACAAAATCTCTGATCCTGCCGTTCCAATGATGATCACATTGCCTTTGGCCAGGTTCAGATCATAGATTACCGCAGGCAAATAGCCCGTTACCCGCTGAATATCCTCGGCAAGCAGCTGCGCGCATATTGAATCAAGCCTGCTTCCTGCTTTATCAATCACGATAGTGACTTTGTGATGCGGTGTAACCAGCTCAATCGGCGCCGCATTTATCCTGCAATAGCTGAAAAAAAACAGGAGGATCAGGAAAGGTTTATACATGGTTTTAGCTTAATGAGTGAAATGTCCGATATGCCAGAGTACACCAGAGGGATCATGAAGGAAACATTCCTCGCCCCATACCTCAACACGAACAGGGGAAAGCTTTACACCAGGATATTTAGCGGGCAGGTCAAGTACCTTTAATGACTGGTAATAACTTTCAGCATTTTCTACTTCAAGGAACAGCATGGTATTTTCAATCCATTCCTTTAAATAATATTTTTGAAGATAAAAGGATAGTCCGCTTAACTCAAAAACTGACATATCCGGCGAGATAACTATTTCCGTGAACCCAAGTTCCCGGTAAAAGTTACGGGATACATCAAAGTCTTTGGCTCCAATAAAAGGCCGTAATGATTTTATCATCATAGTGCTTATGCTTTAAATCAAATATAAGTTATCCTGTATAAGCTAGTGTATATTTATATAATTTCTCTTATATATTTGGTTATGGAATTAAAGATCACTACCAGGAAAAGTGAAGAATCTGATTTTGAATATATCTACGACGCGCTGTGTCGACTTGAAAACCAGATTTTGAACCGGGAGATCACCCTGGAGATATTCAATGAGAATATCACAAACCCAAACTTTCTTTATCTGATTGCTGAAATCAATAATGAAAAAGCGGGATTTATCACTTTTCATACCCAGAAATTAATGCATCACAGCGGCCTCGTCGGAGAAATTGAAGAATTCTATGTGGATGCACAATATAGGAGTAAAGGCGTAGGACGCGAGCTGATAACTACTATCAGGAGCTTTGCTGAATTAAAAAACCTGAAAAGTATAGAAGTAACAACCAATAAAAGAAGAACAGAAAATGTTGCAATTTATCAGTCTCTGGGTTTTAATCTGTCACATAACAAGTTTACAATTTACAGGACGTAGCATCAAAAAGTGTCAGCCAGGATGAAAATACAGAAGGAGATGCGGGATGATGCATCTCCTTTATATTTAGATTTTTACAGGAGTTGGTGCATCGGGCGAAATCAATCCTCCACTTTTCAGTTCGTCCCAAAATGCAGCAGGGATAACAGCAGTGAAAGACTCTGCATTGGCTTTAGCCTGTGCGGCATTCCAGGCACCGGGAATAACTCCGGAAACAACTTTTGGTGCTGCTGAAAATTGAAGTGCAGCACTACGAAGATCAGTATTGTGCTTCCGGGCAATCACCGATAATTTGTTCAACTTCTCTTTTGTACCAGCCGGGAAAGTACCCGAATAATCATAACGGTCTACTCCGGCGAGGAAACCGGCATTTAGCGGCGCACCTACTACGATAGAAATACCTCTTTTTTCGCAGGCCGGAAACAGCTTGTGCAGCGCTTCCTCATGTTTAATTAAAGAATACTGCGTTGCTGACAGAAAAATATCAGGATCTGTTTTGTCTATTGCTTTTAGCGCAGGCTCCAGTGTATTCACGCCCAATCCCCATCCCTTAATAATTCCTTCCTCACGCATTTTGGTTAGTTCAGGCATAGCCCCCTTCAGGGCTTCGTCAAAATACTTTACCCAATTCTCTTTCATATCACCATTATCAGGAGAGATGTCGTGAATATATACAATGTCCAGATAAGGAAGTCCAAGGCGCTGCAGGCTGTCTTCAATGCTGCGGCGGATACCGCTGGCCGAATAATCATAGCGGTAACTAAAGTTAAGTTTTCCTTTCCACAGACCGTCCTTCAGTAGAAAATCTTTATCAGGAGTCAGTAAACGGCCTACTTTTGTAGATAAAGTAAATTCTTCCCGTTTCTGATTGCGCAGAAAATGACCAAAACGACGTTCACTAAGACCAAGTCCATACCAGGGTGAGGTATCGTAGTAACGTACCCCGCTGTTCCAGGCAGCCTGGAGCGCCTCGTTTACATCACTGTCAGGATTTTCATGGAAACCGTTTCCTGCTGCAACACCGCCAAGTCCCGAAAGGGAAACAGGGCGGTAGCGCTGGTTTTTATCTTTTTGCGCTGTCATATCTGTCTGATTATATAATGTACCAAAAGCCGGCAACGCTGCTGAAGCAAGTACCCCGGCGGCTGCTAATGATGACTGACTCACGAATTTTCTTCTGTTCATTCGATTTAGGTATTTCAATGAAATCAGCTATTATCGTTCCAGTTTTTATTACATTCATCTTTCAGGCCTGTAATAACAGTGTATTGTGAAAGAGAGAAACGGCTTTCAATATCAAATAAATAAGGGTATAAGCCTTATTGACAAAAATAAGACAAAGATTAATTTGGATGTTTAACCTTCTAACTATACCTTTGATTCATCAGATGACATGATCAACATATGAGTAATATAATAATCAGAAAGAGTCTTTCAGAAGTAGTAGCGGAAACATTGCATGAGCAAATCATCTCAGGTAAATACCAGCTTGATCAGCAGTTGCCTACTGAACCTGTATTGATGGAAGAATTTGGAGTAGGACGCTCAAGTATCCGTGAGGCCATTCGCAAGCTGGAAAATACCGGAGTCGTTAGGGTTCAGCAGGGGCTGGGAACGTTTGTGGCTTCCAAAAACGCCTTGTCAGAACCCCTGTCCAGAAGGCTGCAGTCGGCCCAGGAAAGTGACATAGAAGAAGTAAGAGAACTGCTCGAATTAAAAATTGTAGAAAAGGCCGCGCTTAATCGCACAAAAAAAGATATTCAGCATATTAAAGCAAGTCTGGAACGCAGAAACAAAGCCGCCGACCAGGAAAAATTGATAGTATGGCTGGAGGAAGATATAAATTTCCATATCAGCATTGCTGAAGCCAGCAAAAACCCAATCCTGACAGAGCTCTACAAGACATTCAGTGAGCAGCAGTTAAAAAGATCAATCGCAAAGAGCTATACTAAAAGCTTTTCTATGCACCGTTTAACAGAATGGCACGAGAAACTGGTTGAAGCAATCGTAGAACAGGATGTGAAAAAAGCCGTGAACGCAATTTTAGCAATGCACGGGAAAGAATAAAAATTTGCACTAAAACATCAGATGACCTGATGTACTAAAGTCCCTGAGAAATTATATAGTAAAAGATAAATGTGGACTAAAACATCAGATGACCTGATGTTGAAAAAGAGGTTTTTTTTAAGTGAAAACATCAGATGAACTGATGTGGTAATCATATAGAATATGAAAACAGTTTTTTTATTTCCCGGACAAGGTTCACAAAAAGCAGGGATGTTACAGGCCTTCGCACAGGACGATCCCATTGTAGCTGCCATATTTAAAGAAACTGAAGAAACTCTGGGCATCCCTGCTGTAACACTTGATAGCACTGAAAAGCTGGAATCTACACAATACGTGCAGCTGTGCTTATTGATTACCGAAGTCATTTCGGCCAGAAGGTTACTCGCACAGGGGCTAACAGCAGATTATGTAGCAGGACATTCCATAGGCGCATTTTCTGCAGCGGTAATCAGTGGTGTGCTCACATTTGCACAGGCAGTAAAACTGGTAGATCTGCGTGGCAGGCTGATGCAGGAAGCATATCCTGAAAATTACGGAATGGCCGCCATGGTCGGCTTCACTGAAACAAGACTCAAAAAATATATCGATGAACATAATAAAAGTCACACTGCAGTATACCTTTCTAATGTCAATGCAGTTGACCAGCAGGTTGTGGCTGGCCAAAAAGACAGTCTCGAAATACTTATCCAATCCTTACAAAAAGCTGGGATAAACAAGGCAAAACTGCTGAACATGTCAGTGCCTTCACATTGCATCTTATTGGATAATGTGTCGGCCGCACTGAAAGAACAGATTGAACTGCTTGATCTCGGTGAACCACAGATACCGTATACATCAAATCACACCGGAAGACTGCTCAGAACAGCGGAAGCCGTCAGGAAGGATTTATATACCAGCGTAGCCAAAACTGTCAAATGGTACGATGGAACTACGCTGCTGTATGAACTGGAAGCAAGGTGTTTCATAGAAATGGAGCCGTCAGGAGTACTGTCAAAAATAGCTGAAGCGACTTTTCCAAACGCAATGGTCCTTCCCGTAGAAGAAAACGGAACCGACAAGGTGGTCTGGCTATGGAAAAACTATCAGCAGGAACAACATTAATAAAAAACAAATCAATAAAAAAAGGAGGCAAAAGTGTCAACTACATCATGGACAACAAAACGGGACGAGAAATCCCGCAGAATTAAAAACATTTCGCACTTAACCAGGGGTACGATTCTTAAAAAAGAAAATCTGGTAGAAGCCCTGGAAAGCCTGATCCAGCCGGGTGACAAGGTCGTTTTAGAAGGTGATAACCAGAAACAGGCATCATTTTTATCTACAGCACTGACACAGGTAAACCCTGCAAAAGTAAATAAGCTGCACATGATCATGTCCAGCGTTTCCAGAGCAGACCACCTGGATGTATTCGAAAAGGGAATCGCAGATAAACTGGACTTCTCATACGCAGGTCCGCAAAGTCTTCGCGTAGCACAGATGCTGGAAGATGGAATCCTGAAAATTGGTGAAATACATACTTACCTTGAGCTTTACGGCCGTTTATTCGTAGACCTTATTCCAAACGTGGTATTGGTGGCTGCAGATAAAGCAGACAGATTTGGTAACCTTTATACCGGTCCGAATACTGAAGAAACCCCTGCAATAGTAGAAGCAGCGGCATTTAAAGATGGTATCGTCATCGTACAGGTTAACCAAATTGTAGATGAACTGCCAAGGGTTGATATCCCTGCATCATGGGTAGATTTCGTGGTAGAATCAGAAGAACCTTACCAACTGGAAGCGCTATTTACACGCGATCCAAAGCTGATCACAGAACTCCACATTCTGATTGGAATGATGAGCATCAGAGGAATTTACGAAAAACATAAAGTAAAATCTCTCAACCATGGTATTGGTTTCAATACCGCAGCAATTGAACTTTTACTGCCTACATATGGCGAGAGCTTAGGACTGAAAGGTAAAATTGCTACCAACTGGATCTTAAACCCGCACCCTACATTAATTCCTGCTATCGAAGCCGGATGGGTAGAAACTGTTCACTGCTTTGGTGGTGAAGTAGGGATGGAAAAATATGTGGCTGCCCGCCCCGATGTATTTTTCACCGGAAAAGATGGTTCACTCCGTTCAAATCGTGCCTATGCACAGGTTGCAGGACAATATGCAGTAGATATGTTCATCGGTTCTACGCTGCAGATAGACAAAAACGCAAACTCCTCTACTGTGGTTTCGGGCAGACTTGCCGGTTTCGGAGGTGCGCCAAATATGGGGCATGATCCACGCGGAAGAAGGCACTCTACAGAAGCATGGTTAGACATGATGACTTCAGATGATCCCCTTGCTAAAGGCAGAAAACTGGTAGTACAAACAGTGGAAACCTTCCAGAATGGAAATACACCAGTTTTCGTGGAAACTTTAGATGCCATTGATGTAGCAAAAAAATCAGGCCTGGCTACCGCTCCGGTAATGATTTATGGTGATGATGTCACTCACGTAGTTACCGAAGAGGGTATCGCGTATACCTATAAAGCTGAAGGGGAGCAGGAACGCAGAGATGCATTAGCAGCTGTTGCAGGTGTAACTTCTATTGGCCAGCAGGTATCGCCGGCTGTAGTTCAGTCACTGCGCGACAGAGGAATAGTTGCTTATCCGGAAGATCTGGGCATCCAGCGTACACAGGCCAAAAGATCATTGCTTGCTGCCAAAAACGTACAGGACCTTGTAGATCAGTCGGGCGGCCTTTACAACCCACCTGCAAAATTCAAAAACTGGTAATTACTGATCCAAAAAAGGTAAAATGAAAGTATCAATAAAGCGCGTAACAGAAGAAGAGATTGCACAGCAACTGGCTCAGTTTGCGGTAGAAGCCTTACTGGAAGAGGTGCGTTTAACACCCAAACCCGGACTGGTAGACAAGCTGAACAATGGTACCCACCATGACTTAACGCTCGGTATCATGGAAACATCGGCAGAAGCTTTAAAAGAGTGTTTCTACGCTATGAGCATGGCAGGTTTCAACAACGGGCCTTCGCAGTATTTGAGAGAAAGACTTGCCGCCATTGGCCGCTACGGCGAACAGCAAATGCTGGATGCCACAGGACAGGTAAATACCCATAGGGGAGCAATCTGGGCACTGGGTTTGCTGACAGGAGCTGCAAGTGTTTTATGCTCTGCACAGGATGGAAAATTTTCTGCTGAACAGATCCTTGCTGCAGCAGGGCAGATCGCTTCCTTCCACGACCGCTTTGTCACACCACAGAAAACGCACGGGCTTGAAGTCCGCAAAGTTTATCCGGTACGCAGTGCCCGTGAAGAGGCAGCGCTGGGTTTCCCTTCAGTCCTTGAAACAGCAATCCCTGCCTGGGAAACTTATTCGCAGGATAATGAAGAGATCCGGAGATTAAATGTACTGCTGGCATTAATGGCTGTAGTTGATGATACCTGCATCCTTTACCGCAGTGATATGATCGTCCTGCGCGAAGTTCAGGAACAATGTAAACATATCCTGAAGAATGGCGGACTGGGCAATGCTGAAAACTGGAAAGCTTATACTTTACTGGATCAGTATATCACCGGTAAATGGGTATCGCCCGGTGGCAGCGCCGATCTCCTGGCCGCCACCATATTTATCAAAAAAATAACACAACACTTTAAAATCAATTCATAATGGAATCATTTTCATATACGTTGCCGGCTGCAAAAGAAGTTAGCCAAAGGGCACATACCGGAGTTGTAGGCTCTGGCGACCTGGAAATCATCATCGAACCAGGAAATAAAAAAACCATTGAATTTATCGTTCGTACGGCTTCAGAAGGATTTCAGGAAACATGGAAAGCAGTATTTGAGCGTTTCGCTGTCCACAATCCTATCGATGCTAAAATCACTATCAACGACTTTGGTGCTACACCTGGTGTAGTAAGCCTTCGCCTTGTACAAGCTGTTGAAATTGCAAATCAAAAATAAATTCAATTTAAAAATATTATTATGCGTACAAGTTTTGTTGAGCTAAAAGGCCGTGAACGTGCCATAGCGCTGTTGGATGAGGGAAGTTTTAACGAATTATTAGGTCCATTCGACCAGCTGGAATCGCCACATCTGGCACCACAGGGTATTGTTCCTGAAAGTGACGACGGAATGGTGATTGGTAAAGGAAAAATCAACGGTCAGGATGCTGTTGTGCTTTCTCTGGAGGGAGCCTTCCAGGGGGGTGGTATAGGTGAAGTTTGCGGCAGTAAAATCGCCGGATCACTGGAACGTGTACTGGCCGATAATAAAAACGGTAAAAAAGTTATTCCAATTATAATTTTTGATACGGGTGGTGTGCGGTTACAGGAAGCTAACTATGGCTTGCTGATTATCTCAGAGATCCAGTCGGCAATGGTTGCTTTACGCAAATATGTACCGGTAATCGGTTTGATTCCCGGAAACGTAGGTTGCTTCGGTGGTATGTCTATCACAGCAGCTTTGTGTACTGATCTGATCATGACCAATGTGGCGCGTTTTGGCTTCAATGGTCCGGAAGTGATTGAGCAGGAAGCTGGTGTTGAAGAGTTTAACTCCCGTGACCGCGGATTGATCTGGGGCACAATAGGAGGATCTGCACGTTTTGAAATGGGCTTAATCGACCAGCTGATTGACGATGATGTAACTGTTTTTAAAGCTGCGGTTCAGACTGCTATCGATAAAACACCAGCAGTGCCGCGTACGCAGCAGATAGACAAATATCTTTCGCTGATCAACCGCCTTGATCCAAAAATCAGGAATACCAGAGAAACAGTGGTTTCTTTATTGAAAGATACTTCTGCAGCGCCTGTACCGGCAATGGAAGATGCAAAAACACCAAGCCGCGGCCGTACCTGGTTCAATGCTTTTACTAATAATGCAGAATCTATAAGTTATTTGCCTAGTGTCCTGGCAGCAAATGCCGATTTTCAAGGCGCGCCAACGCTATTTTTAGCGGTAGTACCTAATGCTGCAAACCGTTACCACCGTGCAGGCAAAGGTGAAGTTGGTTTACAGGAAGGATGGGTACTGGCTAAATATATCCGCGAAGCGATTGCAGAAGATGCAGACAAAGCCGTAAAAAGAAACCTGGTTGCTTTGATTGATGTGCCAAGTCAGGCTTACGGATATAACGAGGAATTACTGGGCTTACATTATTCATGTGCAGCGAGTGCTGATGCTTATGCTTCTGCCAGATTAGCAGGTCATAAAGTAACAGGTATCATCGTAGGTAACGCGATTTCAGGAGCATTCCTGACTCACGGGCTACAGTCGAGCCGCTTAATTGCACTGGATGACAAAGAGATCAATGTGCAGGCCATGTCTAAACAATCTGCTGCAAGGATCACAAAACGTACAATAGAGGAACTCGAAGAAGCAACTAAAAAAGTACCTGCGATGGCTTATGATATCAATAACTATTATACGCTGGGTGCAATGGAAGAGTTAATAGAAGGTGTAAACGCTGATGCTCCATCTGCTGGCGATGTGAAGAAAGTAGCAGCAGCACTGGCAAAAGCAATCGATGCCAATGACGGTACTTTAAGCCGCCGTCTGCAAACCGGGCCAGCGAAGGCACATGGCAGGGTTTACTCAATTTTGGTAAGGGAAAAACTGGCAGAGCAGTGGAGCTAAAACCCCACGATCTGTTAAGGGTCTATGCAATGGAGGATCTGGTGGCAGATCTTCCATTCCCAGCCTGGGCAAAAGAGGCAGTTCTGAATGCACCATTTGTGGTCGTCAGGCGCGCCGAAACCAGTAAGGGAATGGTTGCAGTAGGTATTCGTGGGCCACAACGCGGGCAGCGTCTGGCCTGCTGGTTACCCATTGGCGTGGTAAAGGAAGTAATTACTCCCTTTGACCTTGCTGAAAGGAAAAACTGGAAATCCGTTTATACCGGTGATGCCCCTGCGACAGTTACAAGTTTAGAGCAGATCAGTCTGCTGATGAAGGAGAGCGCATATCAGTGGGGGCCAACGGGCAGTACAGGCTTTGAGCTGGCGACAGGAGTCTCCACCGTTAAAGAGCGTAGTGATCTTGATCTGATCATCGATATGCCCGGAACACTAAGCGTAAGAACAGCAACCGAATTGCTGAACAGTATGGAGGATATCTCCGCTGTACGTTTAG
>Ga0308163_10000893_pt1 | contig 39907 bp, 35 predicted proteins | sample PhyTR1_FD_201037 | JGI IMG/M metagenome (GOLD analysis project Ga0308163, IMG submission 201037) | Phyllosphere microbial communities from UC Gill Tract Community Farm, Albany, California, United States - DLSLT.R1 | ecosystem: Host-associated > Plants > Phyllosphere > Unclassified | place: USA... | reverse complement strand
AAATATAGCAGGACAGCAATTCAAAGTTGCAAAAGACCAGCACCTTTTTGTACACCGTTTGCAAGGAGATGAAGGCGCTAGTATTGAATTTGACAATGTATTGTTGGTTGAAGACGGAGGTAATATCTCTGTTGGTGCTCCCTCACTTGCAGGCGCAATCGTTTCAGCTAAAATCGTGTCTCATTTAAAAGGCGATAAAGTGATCGTTTTCAAAAAGAAACGTAGAAAAGGTTACAAAAAGAAAAATGGCCACCGCCAGTATTTCACAAAAATCCAGATTTCTGGTATCAGTTTATAATTAGTTGTTAAACATTAGATAAGCAGGTCAGACTGTTTATTCATAAAATATAAAACAAAATGGCACATAAAAAAGGAGCCGGTAGTTCGAGAAACGGACGTGAGTCTCATAGTAAACGCTTAGGTATCAAAATTTTTGGTGGTCAGGAAGCTATTGCAGGAAACATCTTAGTACGTCAGCGCGGAACTAAACACCATCCTGATAAAGGAGTGGGTATTGGTAAAGATCATACTTTATTTGCTCTTGTAGACGGTACTGTAATCTTCAGAAAGAAACAAGATAACAAATCTTATGTTTCAATCTTACCTGTTGCTGTAACAGCACCAGTTGCAGAAACACCTGCTCCGGTTGCGAAAGCTGCTCAGGCTGAAGTTGAAATTGAAGCTCCTGTAGCTGAAGCCGCTGCTAAAAAAGCACCTGCGAAAAAAGCTAAAGTTGATGCTGAAGCTGAAACTGCTACAGAAACTGAAGCTGCTCCGGCAGAATAATTTTCTCAGATATACAAAAGGGCCGCAACGATTCTCGTTGCGGCCCTTTTGCTGTTGTCCTTTTTTTAGGATATGATGATCTCATTTTTCAAATTTTCCAGCTCTTCTTTTAATTGTTTGAGGGAAGCTGAGAAGTTTTTAAGATTAGACTCCAGATCATTCGCAAGTGTAACAAAGGACAGGTTCAATTGCCTGATCTCCTTGATTTGCCTTTCTTCCTCTCCATGCAGAAGCCACTCATAACTTCTGTTATAGTGCCTTGATATGGCATTTAATGTACTATATGTTGGGTATTGATTACCCAGTTCAATTTGAGAATAGTTACTTCTGGACAAATTTAAAAGATCGGCTACATAAGCCTGGGCGTAAGCTTTCTCGAGTCTTAAAGACTTAATTCGCTCCCCCAGTATTTTCTTTGACAGAATTTCTTGCATAAATAATATTTTTTTTGTTGGTTTGTCTCTTTATTCTATAGGTGTAAAAAGGCAATTATCGATCCATTACCGTGATCATTGCTTGGTAATTACGTTGATGAGGAGTTTTTGGATTTATAAAATATGATTAAATGTTTAAGAAAAATAAAATGAATGCTTGTATTTGTGTCATACTAATGGAAATCAGCTATGAAGCTTAGTGCTCATTGTGATTGTTATGCTGATAACTCATACTTCCTGTTCAATAAAAAAAATCAGATTACTTTTTTTAAGATCCACTCCACAGAAAAGATAGGGCATTTTTTAGACAGGAATCCTGTTATTGGGGAATCATTTGTGGAATTCATATCTCAAAAATATGTAAAGGTATTTTCTGAACTGGTTGAAGAGTGCTTCGCAGGTAAATCTTTTAACATTGAAAACCGCCTGAAGGTTCAGGATGAGGAAGATGTATTGATGCAGGTTGTTTTATCGCCCGTATTTACCGGTCCGGATCAGGAGTATGTTTCCTGTACAATTATTGACAGCAACAGAAAGACCAATCAGATGAAACTGCTGGATGAATACTCACATCTGGCTTCGCATGACCTGCGGGCTCCTATCACCAATATCCTGAGTTTGTCAAGTCTGCTCAACTATCCTGAAATGGATGCATTTGATACCGCCAAGATCAGGGAACTACTGAAGGATATCAACTTCCAGGCTGAAAAACTTGATGACATCATTAAGATGCTAAACCGTTTAATCAACAAAGGGGAGGCACCTAAAGTATTTGCAGCTGACGCGACCCTGAGTGATTCCAAACACATTATGCTGGTTGATGATGATTCTTTAACCAACAAGCTGCACCACATGATCATCACCAAGCACAATAAAAATAAGCGGGTTGTACAGTTTGACCGTCCGCTTCTGGCGCTTGATTATCTGGAAAAAAATAAGCCGGATCTGATCCTGCTCGACCTGAATATGCCGGAGATGGATGGCTGGGCCTTTTTAAAGGCCCTGGAGGAGCGCAATATTACAATTGATGTAGTGATCATTTCCTCAACTATTGATCCGGCTGAGCGCATCAGGGCCCAATCCTTCAGGTCAGTTAAAGACTTCCTGACGAAGCCCTTAACCTATGATAAAATTAAACACCTTGTAGATAACTGATCGTTTTAATGTTCCCTGTTGATCAGTGATCTGGCAAGCAGGTTCAGCTCAGATTTTCTATCATCGCTGATGCTGACTTTATCCAGTGAGGTGAAAGCTATATCAGCCCTGCGTTCCATTTCTGCTGTAGCCAGTTCCCTGATGTTATAGCGGTTATAAAGTGCGGTTACTGCAGCAACTTTCTTCTGATAATCTGCTGTTGCCGAAAGATTTTCCAGGGTTTGCAGATCTTCAGTATTTACCAGCTCTTTAAGTTTAAGCAGGAGGTAAGTTTGTTTGTTGGAGATAATATCGCCTCCCACCTGTTTGCCAAATTTAAGGGGGTCGCCATATACATCCAGGATATCATCCTGCAGCTGAAATGCGAGGCCAAAGTTTACGCCGAAATCATAAAGCAGATCAGCATCAGCTTTACCGGCACCGCCAATGATGGCACCAATCTTCATACATCCTCCCACCAGGACAGCTGTTTTCAGGCGGATCATGCTGATGTACTCTTCAATACTTACATCTGTGCGCTGTTCAAATTCCATGTCCAGCTGCTGCCCTTCGCAAACACCGCTTGCTGTATCATTAAAGCAGGTGAGCACATCCTTCAATACGGGGGTGTCCAGTCTGGTCAGGTGCCTGTTTGCTTCTACCATCATTGCATCTCCACTAAGGATAGCATTGTTCACGCCCCATTTTACATGTACAGTATCTTTACCCCTGCGTATAGGAGCATTATCCATAATGTCATCATGGATCAGGGTAAAATTGTGAAAGGTCTCAATTGCCAGGGCACCTTCGATCGCTATAGTCACATCATCATTAAATAATTCACTGGAAAGCAATAACAGCACGGGTCTGATTCTTTTGCCGCCCAGGCTCATGATGTAACTGATAGGTTCATATAGCCGGGCAGGATGGCTTGGGTATTGTACTTTTGTAATTGCTTTTTCTATGATGTCTTGTAACTCTAAAATGGAATGCATTATTGTTGTGTAGTGTTTTTCTAAAATTTCAGTTAACCTGATTGTTATGCTGTGTTTAGTCTTGTACCAATGAAAAATCTATCTGTCTTTTGGAGAGATCTACTTTCTTCACTTTCACTTTTACCTCATCACCCAGCTGATATTTCTTTTTCTTACGCTGGCCGACGATACAGTAGTTTTTTTCATCCAGTACGTAGAAATCGTCTGCTATATCTTTCAGTCTGATCATTCCTTCGCACTTATTCTCGATGAGTTCCACATACATTCCCCATTCGGTAACGCCGGAAATAATTCCCATAAAGAGTTTACCTACATTTTCTTCCAGGTATTCTACCTGTTTGTATTTGATGGATGCCCGTTCTGCATCGGCAGCGCGTTTTTCCATTGCTGAGGAATGAGAAGATGCAGTTTCATACTCATCTTCGCTGGCAGAACGCTCTCCGTTCAGATAAGCTGCAAGCAGGCGGTGCACCATTACATCAGGGTATCGGCGTATAGGAGAGGTAAAGTGAGTATAATGATCAAATGCCAGTCCGTAATGGCTGGTTTTTTTTGTAGTGTAGACTGCCTTTGCCATAGAGCGGATTGCAAGCTGTGTCAATACATTCTGCTCTTTTTTGCCCTCTACATCTTCCATCAGGAAGTTTAGCGATTTAGCAATGTCCTTATCGGATTTCATATTGATTTTATAACCAAAGCGTGCGGCAAAAAGCGCAAAGTTGCCCAGGTTTTCAAGGTTTGGAGAATCATGTGAGCGGTAAACAAAAGTATATTTCTGTTTGCCCTTACCTTTTTTCGCTACAAATTCGGCCACTTTTTTGTTGGCCAGCAGCATGAAATCCTCGATCAGCTTATGGGCATCTTTTCGTTCTTTTACATAAACACCAACAGGTTTTCCTTTTTCATCCAGCTGGAATTTTACTTCCGTGCTTTCAAAACTGATGGCGCCGTTTTTAAACTTCCTGTCGCGCAGGATATAGGCAAGTTCATTAAGCTTAGTCAGCTCGGTTGCGTAATCACCCGTTTTATTTTCTATAACTTCCTGTGCTTCCTCATAACTGAAACGCCTGTCGGAATGGATAGCTGTTCTTCCAAACCATTCGTTGATGATATTGGCAGCGTCATCAAGTTCAAAAACTGCTGCAAAGCAGAGTTTGTCTTCGTGGGGGCGCAGCGAACATACTCCGTTACTTAATCTTTCCGGAAGCATCGGTATTACCCTGTCTACGAGGTAAACAGAGGTTGCCCGCGAATAAGCTTCTTTGTCCAGCCAGCTTTTTGGCTGTACATAGTGTGATACATCGGCAATATGGACACCAATCTCGTAATTTCCATTCTCCAGTTTTTTAAAGGAGATGGCATCATCAAAATCTTTTGCATCAGCGGGATCTATCGTGAAAGTGGTGGTCTGTCTGAAATCCCTGCGGTCCTTCAGATCGGCTTCACTGATTTCTTCAGGGATCTCATTGGCTTCTTTCTCTACTTCAGGAGGGAAGGAGAGCGGGAAACCATACTGCGCAAGGATGGCATTCATTTCCGTGTCATTTTCACCCTGTGTACCCAGAATATTGATGATTTTTCCAATAGGGTTTTTAGCACCTTCAGGCCAGTCGGTAATAGCTACCTGTACTTTCTGCCCATTTTTCGCTCCTGCAAGATCACTTAAGGGTACGAAAATGTTGTGCAGCATTTTTTTGTCATCTATTGCTACAAATGCAAAGCGGTCGGATATTTTGATCACGCCAATAAAGTCGGTTTTCAGGCGCTGGATAATTTCTACAACTTCTCCTTCATTCTTCCGTCCGCTTTTTTTGGCGTAGATGTAAACCTTTACCTTATCGCCATGCAGTGCATTGTGCAGCTTGCGTGAAGATACGAACACATCTTTTTCAAATTCGTCGTCGGGGATGATGAAAGCTGCGCCGTCTGCCGTCATATCAACTTTACCCGTGATGAAGGTCTTCAGGTCTTTCAGTTTAAACTTACCTTTTTCAGGCTCAGAAAAAACGCCTTTCTGGGCTTGTTCTTTAAGGATCTCCAGAATGGTTTCCCGGGATTCGTTATCTGTAATGTTCAATTTGGCTGAAACCTGTTTGTAATTCAAGGCCTCATTATTGCTATTCTCTAAAACGTCGCTGATTAACTGCGTTAATACGAGTTTTATTTGAGAAGATTTCTTTTTTGCCATAGTATATTTGTCAATATTCCGAAGGTAACACTTTGAAATGATTTATGGGTTAAAACAAGCTAATCAACTGTTGTTCGTGGCTGTCAACTGCTGAAAAAGATATATTCTGCTAAAAATGATTGAGGAAAAACAAAGAAAAACAAAAAGTGAAATATTTGTGATTTTGGTGAAGACAATAGTTTTTATGCTGTTGATCTATGCGAAAATCAACCAGCCGTCATTCTTTATCAATTACCGTTGGATAGCAAGCGCAAACGGGGCACTGATTGTCTTCCTCGGACCAAGTACTGCTGTTTCATTTCTTCGTCTGATCATCATCTACTGGTATATCCGCAAGCACCGGTTAAAGCCGAATATCAAAGATAACTTTATCCTTGGGATCAACAGGATCGTGTCTATTCTGAACACTGCTTTCGGAATAATTGCTTTTATGATCTTTATGGGGATCGATCCGATGGAGTTCCTGACCAGCATAACCATTGTTGCGGCGGCTATCGCTGTTACGTTTAAAGACTATATTACCAATATGATCAACGGACTGATCATCATGTTTTCAGACAGGCTTTCCCTGGGCGACCATATTAAGGTGCAGGACACTGAAGGCAAGATCCTGGATATTACTTTAATCAACGTGATTCTTCAGAATGAAGATAATGATATGGTGATCGTGCCCAATTCTGTAATCTTTAGCTCCGTAATTATCAACCAGTCGAAACAGAACATCAAGAAACTCAGTATAGAATTTGAGCTGTCGCTTCAATTTGGATATTCGCCCGATTACCTTGAAAAATACCTGAATACATCTGTAGGAAAGTTTACTGACTACATCGTTTCAGGTGGTTTAACCATTAAAACACTTGCTATCAGTAAGGATGTAGCGCGGTTCAAAGTACAGGTGCTGCTGAACAACTATGATAAACTCAAAGAAAGGGAGATTAGGAGAGCGCTGAATACTGCAGTAATCAGGTTGTCTGCCCCTGAAGTTCAGTAGAAGAAGATCCAGCTTAAAGCGTGATCTTCTGCCTACCTGTGCACTAAACCCGGTGCAATTGAGTTGGTCAAACTTTTAAACAGCAGTGGCGAAGATGCTCCTACCTGCAAGGCCAGCAATCTGTTGACGGGTGATATTTCATCAAAATAGGCGTAGCCAGCAATCCCCGAGATAAACGGGAACAGTATAAAAGGTAGATAGTAAGCAAGGTCTTTAAAATCGGGTCTGTGTTCTTCTGTGAGTTTTCCGTTTTCAGTTAAACTCAGTAGCTGAACGCACAGGCTTCCTGCTGCAGACATACAGATTGCCTCCGCGTTCATAAAATTCGGTTTTTAAATGCACCTATAAGTTTATTGATAAATGGCTCTTCCTTTCTGAACCTTTCCCGTGTTGTATATACCGGCATATGCATCCTATCTTCAGCACCCACAAACCGGCCCGATTGTTTGATAGTCTTTAAAATTTGAGTAACCTGTAGCCCGGTTGCGACTGCCAGATCATACCATCGTTTTTTATTATCTGAAAGTGCATTATGAATTAAATCCTCAGCATTTAATTGATTGTTAGTTATAGCGTTCATAATCAGTTCATCTTATTTTTATAGAACAAAATTAACCATTTTTTTCATAAAAACAATATTTGAGTTAATAATTTAATTAAAAATTATCTTTATGGTTTATATTAGAGAGCGATCTTGCCCGGAATAGCTGCAATCAGCTTTTTTGTGTACTCCGTCTGCGGATCGTTATAGATGATTTCCGGGAAGTTTTCCTCTTCGATTTTACCCTTGTTCATCACGATCATACGGTCTGATAAGTGTTTCACCACAGCAAGATCATGCGAAATAAAAATATACGTGAGACCGAGTTCCTGCTGCAATGCCCGTAACAGATTTAAAACCTGTGCCTGTACAGAAACGTCCAGGGCAGATACGGATTCATCACAGATGATCAGTTTAGGCTGTAAAGCTAAAGCCCGGGCTATTACTATCCGCTGGCGCTGGCCACCTGAAAACTCATGGGGATACCTGTTGAGGTGCTCTGGTTTTAAGCCTACGAGCTCCAGCAGGTGCTGAACATGGTTCAGACGCTGGGTCGCCGAGTTGAATACCTGGTGTACCTGGAGTGGCTCCATCAGGGCATTGCCTACAGTTAACCTGGGGTTCAGGGAAGAATAAGGGTCCTGAAAAATCAACTGGATTTCCCTTCTTAATTTCCTGAGTTCGCTGGTTTTTAAGTGCGTAATGTCCTGTCCTTCAAAGATGATAGATCCGGATGTAGGTTCTGCCAGCCGAAGGATTGTTCTTCCGAGGGTAGTTTTGCCACAACCTGATTCGCCCACCAGCCCGAGCGTTTCACCTGGATGAAGCTTAAAGCTGACGTCATCAACCGCCTTAACTACATCAGTAGCCTGGCCAAACAGTCCGTGTTTAACCGGGAACCAGGTGCAGAGATTCTTTATTTCAAGCAGGGGCGGGGCACTGTATAATTTTTTTCGCCGGTCGTCAATTTCTTCCTGCGTATAACTGTTGGTAACAAGTAAATGTGCAATAGGCTGTGCGGCTGATTCTCCAATAAAATCCGCCACCACCGGTAGTTTTTTTAAACGGTACAGTGGTGATGGCCTGCAGGCCAGTAATCCTTTTGTGTAGGGATGTTTGGGATGATGAAAAAGTTCATCTACAGTTCCCTGTTCCACAATTTCTCCTTTATACATGACGGCAACCTCATCGGCAATTTCACTGATAACACCCAGATCGTGCGATATAAAGATCATCCCCATGTTCCTTTCTTCCTTGATTTTAAGGAGCAGCTGCAGGATGGTCTTCTGAACCGTTACGTCCAGCGCCGTGGTTGGTTCATCGGCAATCAGCAGTTCAGGGTTGCAGCTCAAGGCCATAGCGATCATTACCCTTTGTTTCTGTCCGCCTGAAAGCTGGTGCGGATAGGAGTCGAACATTTGTTCCGGCCGCGGGAGCTGTACTTCTTTAAAAAGGGCGATTGTCCTTTCTCTGGCTTCTTCCTCTGTGAGCGACTGATGCAGGATAATTGCTTCTTGTACCTGATAGCCACAGGTGAAAACCGGATTAAGGGATGTCATCGGTTCCTGGAAAATCATGGCAATCCTGTTGCCGCGATAAGCATTCATCTCCTCTTCAGAAAGTCCCGGCAGGTTCACATCGTTAAAGATGATATCCCCTCCGATCCTTGTGTATTTGGGGTCATGCAGGCGCATTACAGAAAAGGAAGTCACTGACTTTCCTGAGCCGGACTCGCCTACTATTCCCAGCACCTTACCCTTTTCCGCATGAAAACTGATCTTCTTTACTGCGGTGATCCAGGCCCGTTCTTCCTGGTTATAAAACTGAATATTCAGATCGGTTACATTTAACATCACAAGACCAATATAGCTAAAAATATCTCTCAAATCCGGGCTTTTGTGCTATTTTTGCGGAATGGAAAGAGAAATTCTTGATACCAAGCGTAAAGCCCTGAATATTAACCTAAACCCTAATATTTACGGAACTTTTGCTGAGATCGGGGCAGGACAGGAAGTAGCCCGTAATTTTTTTACGGCGGGTGCGGCTTCAGGCACAGTTGCAAAAACCATGTCGGCGTATGACATGACCTTCAGTGACGCCATATATGGTGCAGAAGAAACAGGACGGTATGTAAGCCAGTCCCGCTTAAAAAAAATGCTCAACCATGAGTTCGATCTGCTTACAGAAAGATTATGTGGTGCAAAATATGATGAAAGAACTTTTTTCGCTTTTGCAGATACAGTTACAACCCTGAATTATAACAAATCCAATGATCCTCATGGATGGATAGGAGTAAAGTTTCAGACCGAACCGGGGGGAGAACCGAATGAAATGTTTTTCCATGTACGCTTGCTCGATACCGATGCCGCATTACAGCAGAATGTTTTGGGGATTATAGGTGTAAACCTGGTTTATGCCGCATTCTATTACCATGATGATCCTAAGAGAATGATTGAATCCCTGGTAGAAAACCTTACAGTTGGTTCTGTAGAGATTGACCTGATTTCTGTGAATGGACCGGCGTTTAAAGGTATCAATAACGTTCTGCTCAACTTATACCTGGTTGTAAAGGATTTCTCTGATGCTGCAATATTTGACTCTCTGGGTAATCCCTGTCTGGCTAAAGATCTGTTGTACAAGAAAGATATAATGATCCTGAGAACAAAATATGCACAGAAATCACTGCCCAATTTCAGTATGTTCAATAATGCTGTTGATCAGTTCAAAAGGACAGAAAACGTGAACAAGGAAAATCTCAGCGTACTGATTGAAGTATTAATGTCAAACGTGCTTACAGCAGATGACGAAGTGCCGGAAGATATTGATTTGAATGCTGTGGCCATACGTGCTGAAGAGATGTTCAAGACAGGTAATCTTGTGATAGTTTCAAACTTTGCAAGACACAATAAACTTGCGAAGTATCTGGACAGGTGCAAACCCAAAAGCGTTGGCATATCTACAAACATCAATAACCTGAAATTTGTATTTAACTCCAGTAACTTCGGGGGAAACTATACCAGTCAGCTGCTGACATACGTTAGTGACATGTTCACGAAAAATGTAAAGCTTTTTGCCTACCCTTTCCTGGATAAAAAAACGAACGAAGTGATCACCACGGCAAATATGCCTGTTACACCTGATGCAAAGCCCCTGTTTGATTTTTTAATTTTGAATGGATATATTACCGACATTAAAGACTACGTTGACACTGATGTGAAAACAGTCTGATTCTGTTTAAAAACTTATATAACCGGGCAATATGAAATTTCTGAGAACACTTCTTTTTTTTGCACTAAGCTCTGCTTCAGCTGCGATTGCGCAGCAAAAAATCAGTTCCGGCAACCCGATCTTCAAGGGTTGGTATGCTGATCCTGAAGCTGTCATATTCAATAAACAATACTGGGTTTATCCGACCTATTCAGCGCCCTACAAAGAACAGGTCTTTCTTGATGCCTTCAGCTCAAATGACCTGCTGAACTGGAAAAAACATCCGCATGTGCTGGATACTGCAGGCGTAAAATGGGCTAACAAGGCCATGTGGGCACCTGCGATCGTTGAAAAAGACAGGAAATACTATCTTTTTTTTGGCGCAAATGATATCCAGAGCGACAAAGAGAGCGGTGGGATAGGTGTAGCTGTGGCTGATCATCCCGAGGGGCCTTACAAAGATCATATAGGCAAGCCGCTGATTGATAGCTTTCATAACGGTGCACAACCCATCGATCAGTTCGTATTTAAAGATAAAGACGGGCAGTATTATATCATTTACGGAGGATGGCAGCATTGTAATATTGCGAGGCTGAGTACAGATTTTAAAACGCTTATTCCTTTTAAAGACGGGATTACCTACAAAGAAATCACTCCTGAAGGATATGTGGAAGGTCCATATATGTTTGTCAGAAACGGAAAGTATTATTTCATGTGGTCAGAAGGTGGCTGGACAGGCCCTGATTATTCCGTTGCCTATGCGATAGCAGATTCTCCGATGGGACCTTTCAAAAGGATCGGGAAAATCCTGAAGCAGGATCCCGGGATCGCAAGGGGCGCCGGGCATCATTCTGTGATTTATAACAGGAAAAAGGATCTCTGGTACATTGTATACCACCGCAGGCCATTAACAGAAACAGATGGTAACCACAGGGAAACCTGTATTGATGTGATGTCATTTGATGAAAAGGGGCTGATCAAACCAGTAGTGATCACCAAGGAAGGGGTGAAAGCACAAAGATTAGATTAATCTTCGTGCTTCGTGTATGCGTTTTTGATGATAATTGCCATCATGCTTTCAGGATTTTCGAGCGGCTCGAAGCCAAACTGACTGTACAGGCCATGCGCATCCTGCGTGGCCAGCATATATCTCCTTAGCCCCTGCAGGTCTTCATGGAAGAGCATAATGGTCATTAACTTTTTTGATAAGCCCAGTCCACGGAACTCTTCTTCCACGTAAACGTCCGCCAGGTAACCGAAGGTTGCAGCATCAGTAATCCATCTGGCAAAACCTATCTGACGGCCGTCCCTGTAGATGCCAAAACATATTGAGTTGGCAATTGACTTCAGTACCGTTTCCATAGGAATTTCAAGGGCCCAGTAAGACTGAGTACTCAGGTAGTGATGTACAGCAGCAGCATCTATCAGGTTTTTGTCGTCTGAAAAGATAAATCCGCTCTCCCTGATTTCCATTAGTTACGCATGTTGATAAACTGGAGAGGCTGACCGAAATCTTCGCTTTTACACAGTGCAATCACTTTCTGAAGGTCATCAATGTTTTTGCTTTGCACCCTTACCTGATCATCCATCATGGAAGGCTGAACCTTCAATCCGCTGGCTTTGATCTTGGCAACGATTTTCTTGGCCACTTCTTTATCAATTCCTTCTTTGATCGAAATTTCTTTCCTGATCATATTGCCGGAAGCATATTGTTCCTTTCCAAAATCCAGACTTTTGGGATCCAGATTTTGCTTTACCATTCTTGAAATGATAGCATCCTCAATCGCTTTTAAACGCATATCATCTTCAGTAACAACTGTGATCACGTTGGTTTTTTTATCGTGGTCAATGGTGCTGTTAGAGGTGGAAAAGTCATAACGGTTGAGAATTTCCTTTTTTGCGTTGTTCATTGCATTGTCCAATGTTTGCGCATCTACTTTACTTACGATATCGAAAGTGGGCATGATTATAGCTTTAGAATAAAAAAAATATTAGATTTAAATATTCATCTTTTAACGTTCAGGCTAAAAAATATATTATGAAAACCAGAAAACCAAAAGTGCAAAAAAAACTTGCTAAAAAAGCAGTTAAAAAAGAATTAGAAGTAAGTCTTGCACAAAAATTCCATGAGGTGATAACCAACCTTGGACACGATGCAGAGAAAATTGGTGGTGATGTGGCAAAGGCGGCTAAAACGGTTGCAGCTAAACTGGCGAAGAAATTTCAGACTACCAAAAAGGAAGCTGCTGTAAAAGCAGAAAAGATAAAAAAATCCGCAGTTAAAGGAACTAAAAAGGCTGGTAAAGAAGTAGAAAAGGCTGTCTCGAAACCAAATCCGGTAGTGAGCAGTATCAAGGTGCCTGCAATTGAAACAGCGGAAGATGCTATCTCCAGATCTGCTAAAAAAGTTCCTGCTGAAGCGAAAGCTGCTGCCGCTGTTCCTGTCCAAAGAGCTAAACGGACAGTAAAGACTACTGCTAATACATCAGTTACTCCTGCCGTCAAGTCTGTTGCTCCCGCAGCAAAAGTTGCTAAAACTACTGAGGTCAAAGTAGTTAAGTCTGCCGATGCTGCTGAACCAGCACCTGAGACTGCTGCGGCACCTGTGAAATCAACAACCGCGAAAACCAGCGCAGTGAAAAAAACTCCGGCGGTGAGAAAAACCAGGACCGCTGCTGTTAAAAAAGCACCCACTGCAAAAATAACTGTTCCGGAACAGGCACCGGAGGAAGCTCCTGCGGCAGAACAAACAAACGACGATCGTAAATAAAAGACGTTTCATCTGTTGTTAACATCCTAATAATTAACATGGAATTAACAATAGAATATGCAGTTTTGACCATCCGCTCCACCCAGGGAATTTTTTGATTCTGATCCATGACTAAGAAGAAGGTACCATTTTTAAATAGAGAAATCAGCTGGTTATATTTTAATGAACGTGTTTTACAGGAAGCGGCTGATGAAACTGTACCTCTGATTGAAAGAATTAAATTTCTCTCTATATTTTCCTCCAATCTGGAAGAGTTTTACCGGGTGCGGGTAGCCACGATGATGCGGCTGTCTAATTTAAACGACAAGACAAAAGAACTGTTGGGCTTCAATCCCAAAAAGATCCTCAATGAAATAAAAAATATCGTAGTCAGGCAGGAACGTAAATTTGAGCAGCTTTTCCAGGCTACCCTCATTAACGAGCTTGCCCAGAACCGTATTTTTATACTCAATGACACACAGCTCAACGTATCCAGGGGAGAGTTTGTAAGGGAGCATTTCCGGAATAAGATTCTTTCCAATCTTGTGCCGGTGATGGTAGATCCTGATAAGCCCTTTCCGGAACTGAAAGACCGTTACCTTTACTTCTTTGTGCGGTTAAAAAAGAAAACCGGCAAGAAGGATGAGAAGTATGCATTGATTGAATTGCCTCCCAATCTTCCCAGATTTCTGGTACTGCCTGAAACCAATGGACTCAAGTTTATTATCCTGGCAGAGGATATTATCAAATATTGCCTTGATGATATCTTTTATATATTCAAATATGATGAGATGGATGCTTATTCCATTCAGCTGACAAGAGATGCAGAACTGGATATTGATAAGAACGTAAGTGAGAAGTTTATTGACGAACTCAAAGCCAGCCTGGATAAACGGAAAAAAGGCAAGCCCATGCGTTTGCTGTACGATACAGCAATGCCTTTTGATATGCTGGGCGTGCTCGTTGCTAAACTGAAGATCGAGGCAGAAAGCCTGATTCCGGGAAACAGGTATCACCGCTTTGGTGATTTCATCCGTTTTCCCAATGTCGGAGATAAAAGCCTGGAATATGCAGCAACGGTCCCCCTGAAAGTACATGGTTTGCACCGTACCCAGAGTATTTTTGATAAGCTGGCAGAAAGGGATTACCTGATCAACCTGCCTTATCAGTCTTATGATTACATTATATTATTTCTTCGTGAGGCCGCGATTGATCCGAAGGTGACAGCTATCAATATTACTTTATACAGGCTTGCAGAAGATTCAAGGGTGATCAATGCACTGATCAATGCGGCCAAAAATGGTAAAAAGGTAAACTGCCTTGTGGAACTGAAGGCACGTTTTGACGAGCAGGCGAATATTTTCTGGACAAACAAACTGGAAGAAGAAGGGGTTCAGGTAAATTACGGGCTAACTGATTACAAGGTACACTCTAAAATCTGCCTCGTTACCCGCATGGAAAAAGGCAGGCAGGTATATTATGCCAATCTCGCCACTGGCAATTTCAATGAGAAGACTGCCCGTCTCTACTGTGATCACAGTATTTTTACGGCTAAAAAAGAGATCACACATGACCTGATTAAACTTTTTGCTGCCCTGAATAAGAAGACCGTAGCTACAGGGTTTAAATACCTGATCGTATCACCAATGGATACGAGAAAGAGATTTTACCAGCTGATAGACCGCGAAATAAAGATTGCCAAATCCGGCAAACCGGCATATCTCATTTTCAAGGTAAACAGCCTTGCCGACGAGGGTATCGTAGATAAATTGTACGATGCCAGCAACGCAGGTGTCAGGGTAAAACTTATTGTACGTGGAATATGCTGTTTAATCCCTGGTGTTAAAGGATTTAGTGAAAATATTACTGTCATCAGTATAATCGATAAATTCCTGGAGCATGCCCGTGTTTTTATTTTTGGAAACAGCGGTAAGGAAGAGATTTTTCTGTCCTCGGCCGACCTTATGAGCAGGAACTTTGAACACCGGGTTGAGGTGGGCTTTCCTGTGCTTGACGCGGAAGTGAAACAGGAAATCCGGGACATTATTGACTTCCAGTTGCAGGACAATGTGAAAGCGAGGGATATCACCCGGATGAACAACAATAAATACCACAAAAACCGTATCAGCACTAAGGTGAGGGCACAGGTTCAGACCTATAACTACTTAAAAAATAAACATCATTAAATTATGCTCAGATACGCTGCAATTGACGTAGGCTCCAATGCTGTTAGACTGCTTATTGCAGATATAACCCAAAGTGACAATGGTATAAGCTTTAAAAAAAATACCCTTGTGAGGGTTCCCCTGCGTTTAGGGGACGACGCTTTTTTAGATCACAAAATTTCTGAGCGTAAGATTGAAGACCTGCTGAAAACTATGTCGGCCTTCAAAAATCTGATGGATGTTTATCAGGTCACTAAATACCTGGCCTGCGCTACCTCCTCAATGAGAGAGGCTGGTAATGGTAAAGATATTATCAAGCTGATCAAAGAGCGGTCGGGTGTTGACCTGGAGATTATTGAAGGTCAGAGAGAAGCAAATATTATATATGCCAATCATATCGAAGATAACCTGGATAGCAATAAGAATTACCTTTATATTGATGTAGGCGGCGGAAGCACCGAGCTTTCAGTCTTTGTAAATAAGGCACCGGTAGCTTCCAAGTCCTTTGATATAGGCACAATCCGCATTCTGGATAACCAGGATAAAGAAGAAACCTGGGAAGAAATGAAGCTCTGGGTAAAAGAACAGACAAAATATCACAAAAACCTTGCTGGTATAGGTACAGGTGGTAATATCAACAAACTTTACAGAATGGCAAATGAAAAAGAGGGGATGCCACTGACCTTTCTCAAGCTGAAGTCATTGTTCAATCAGCTTAACAGTCATTCCCTGAAGGAGAGAATCCAGGTTTTTGGTTTAAACCCGGACCGTGCGGATGTGATCATTCCTGCTGCAGAGATATTTATTACACTGATGAAATGGACTGGTATCAAACAGGTTTACGTACCCAGGGTAGGTATGGCTGACGGAATTATCAATCTCCTTATCGAGGAAAATCTGAATAAACAATAGCTGCATATCTGCCATGATGGCTTACTGATGCTTCGGATGTGCGGGATGCAGGGAGATAAGTAATCTGTGGCAGACCGGCCGGGGTTTTGGAAAGCAGATACTCCGGGCAAGCCTGATTGAAATCGTCCATGTATCCGGCAGAATTGCTGAGAGGATAGGTTTTTACATATTGCAGCTCTTCCTTTTTCAGCACTGCAACTGAATGGATCATTTCCTCATGCAGTTCAGCTTTATTAAACATTGTGCAGTGCCCGAAAGTAATTGATGCAGAAGCCTGCGATCCATTCAGTCTCAGGTTACTGCATACGTATGAACGTGGCGAATAGCTGCGGATTCCAGTTAGCCTGTTGATCACCTTATAACTTGCTTCCTTCATCGACCAGATTAACCAAAGCATTACTGAAGGATTGTCTGCTGCAAGGATCAGGTGCTGTTCGGGGGCTGTACAGATCTTATTTAGGTATCCTTTTCTCCGCCAGTTGCTGTCTTCTGCAGCCTTTTTAAGGTCTACAATATCATTTCCCAGCACCGGCAGCCAGTTTATCCTCGATGATCTCAATTGCAGCCTTAACAGTAAGCATTCTGGACATGGAGTCGTTGTCAATCTCAATATTATACTTTTCCTCTACATCAAGTACAACATCCACAAGGTTTGCAGAATTGATTTTAAGGTCTTTAATGAAATCAGTGTCTTCAGTGATGTTATTCAGTGCTTCAGGATCCTGAGCATAAGGCGTAACTATAGCTTTCAGTTCTGTGATGAATTCGTTTTTATTCATTTGAATATCTTTTAAAAATTATACAGGCATTGATATCTCCAAAGCCAAAGCTGGCTTTGGCGAGAATGTTAAAGTTTTGTTCCAGGCAAACTGTGGGAATACGTTTTGGATCAACCAGTTTTTCAATATCAGGATGCAGGTCTTCACAATTGATATTCGGGAAGATAAAGCCTTCTGAAAGCTGTAAGACCGAGGCCACGCTTTCGATGCTTCCAGCAGCGCTGATGCAATGCCCGATCATTCCCTTAATTGAATTGATATAGGGAAATGCCTCTCCGGAACGTCCGAGTGCGGCAACCCAGTTTTCTATTTCTGTAACGTCTTTTGAGGTGGCAGTAAGATGTGCATTGATGACATCCACTTCCTCAGGTTTTACTCCTGATTCCTGCAGAGCCATCGTAATACAGCGCTGTACACCAGCACTGTTAGGGGCGGTCATGGTACCTGATCCCCTTTGTCCGCCAGAGTTGACGTGGCCGCCCAGTAATTCTGCGTAAATATATGCGCCCCTGTTCAGGGCGCTTTCCATTGTTTCCAGCACCATTGCAGCGGCTCCACTGCCTGGTACAAAACCGCGGGCTGTTGCACTCATGGGTCTGCAGCCTTTTTCGGGACTTTCATTGTACTGGTAAGGACAGATTTTCATAGCGTCAAAACCGCCCCAGATATAGGCTCCGCTGTCACTTGTACTGCCGGCAAGCATTCTTGTAGCACGACCCGTCCTGATGCGTTCATAAGCCATCAGAATGCTTTCTACTCCAGTTGCACAGGCAGATGAATTGGTACATATCTGGTTTCCCAGTCCCAGTTTACCGGACAGGTAAGCGCTTACACCACTATTCATGGTTTGAGCAACCACGGTACTTCCCAGTTTACGGATTTGCAGGTCATCAACTTTATAAATGGCTTCGCGGAACTTATCTATTCCCGAGGTTCCTGTACCAAAGACAGAACCGCTGTCCCAGTCTGGCGTACCATTCGCATCCACAGGTTTGAGGCCGGCGTCCTTCCAGGCATCCATTCCGGCAATTACGCCATATACGATGCCAGTGCTTTCCAGTCCCCGGAGTTCCAGTGGCTTGAAATATTGTTTCAAACGCTCGTCGTCAATCACAGGTTTTCCTGCAATCTGGCAGGAAAAGAGCAGTTTCTCCAGTTGCGGGTCATGCTTAATTCCGGAAATGCCTTTTCTGATTGCGTTCCTGAATTGTGCCAGATCCGTTCCATTGGGGGCAACTACGCCTAATCCCGTGATGACAACCCGGTTATTCATGCAGTTTTGCGGTCACCATACCCGAGATGTTGCCTTTGCAAACAGTTTCTCCGGCTTCATTTTTCATCACTACATTACAGTTTAGCTTTTTAAAGCGGAAATATACTTTTTCTGCCGTTACCGTAACTTTCTCTCCGGGGAATACGGGTTTCATAAAATCCACTGCTACGGAAGTCAGCATTACATGTGCTTTCATCTCAGCATTGCTGTTGCCGTAAAGATAAATGCCCAGACATACCAAACCGATCTGTGCCATGGTTTCCGTCATGATTACACCGGGTGTAACAGGCGAATCTTTAAAATGGCCTTTGTAAAAATCAAGGTCTTTATCATAGGTGAATGTTCCAACGGATCCGTTTTCATCGATTTGTAATAGCTCATCTACAAAAAGAAAAGGTTTGGTATAGGGTAATTTTGCTACTATTTCCTGTGCTGTCATTTGTATTGTTATCTTAAAATTTTATTTTTTGTAAAGTAAACACAAAAATCGTTTACCATCGCAATAAAAGTCGCTGTGCGGTAAAACCGGGACCAAAACTCAGCATCAACCCATGTGTTCCTGAGGCTGGTTTACTGTCTATTATCCGTTCCAGTACATACAATACTGTGGCGCTGGACATGTTTCCGTACAATCTTAAAACCTCTTTCGTTTCATCAATGTTTTTGCCCAGGTCATTAAATAATGATTCTACAAGCTGAATGATCTTTTTTCCGCCGGGATGAAAGATCAGGTAATCGATGTCGCCGACCTCAAGACCAGTGCGGGCAAGGAAAGGATGCAAGATAGCAGGAAAGTGTTTTTCAATTGCATCAGGTACGCCAATGTCAAGTACCATTTGCAGACCGGTATTGGTTGGTTTAAAGCCCATCAGACCTTCCGCATCATAGAAGTGATACATTTGTTCATCAACTATCTCCGGTCCTTCATCATCAGGATGAGAAGAAAGGAGAACGCAGGCGGCCCCGTCACCAAAGATGGCAGCACTTACAATATTGGCCATAGAATAGTCTTTGAGCTGAAACGTAGCCGTAGGAGACTCCACAGCAATAACGGCAGCGCGTTTCCCGGGATTGGCTTTCAGAAAGTTTTTTGCATAGATCATTCCCGATACACCAGCCACGCAGCCCATTTCCGTTACCGGAAGCCTCACAATGTCCTGCCGCAGCCCGAGCATATTGATCAGGTAAGCATCCAGAGAGGGGATCATGATACCGGTACAGCTCACTGTGATCAGGAAATCGATGTCCTGGTTCTGCCATTCTGCTTTATCGAGTGCAGTTTGTAAACATTTTGCACCAAGTTTGATTCCTTCCCTGATATAAATCCCGTTTCTTTCTTCAAAGCTGAGGTCGCTGAAGACTTCCTCGGGCGACATGATTGAATACCGGCGGTCTACCATTGCATTCTCAAATATTTTTTTCACTTTCCTGATGAACCGGTCTTCCTGTCCATGCAGCCATACATCCAGAAAGGGCATAATTTCACTGGTATCCCTTGAATAACCGGGCAGCGTCTTGCTTACAGCTTTTATTTTTACACTCATAATTTTACTATCCATTGATAGCGGAATGCCCATTTCCACCGGATTAAAGAATTTTTTAGCTTTAGTTTTTTTGAATAGGAGAGGAGGTCTGCTCTCTTAAAACCGCGGAGTATGGAAACCAGTCCATCCTCACGCGACATGTAGTTTAAACGGAATACAAAACACAACACCTGGAAGAGATGATAGGCCACAGCGCTGCGCTGTAAATCATTGACTACGAAGCCCAGTGCTGCAGCTTCCCGGAAACGCTGCAGCAAGGCGATGATCTCTTCATCGCTGAAATGATGTAAGGTGAGGGTGCAAAGTACGATATCGCAGTTTTGAAGTTGAGTTTGCTGATCAAAAACATCCGCGCATTCGTAACTTATATGCTCATAACCTGATGAGAGGCTGCGTGCATGGTCCACCGTAAACTGATTGGCATCTATACCGTTGAGTATGAAATTTAAACCATTTTTAACAGCGTAATCAGCAAGTGCCCTCAGCATATCTCCATTTCCGCAACCAATATCAGTGATACGGACAGGCTGTTGTTCAGGTTGCTCCCTGAGCAGGAACTTAACGCCTCCCAAAGTAACCTTATTCCCTCCCAGCAACTGGTTGATACTGGCTATTTTATCAAGCGCATCCCTTAATATATCTCCTTCCATCTGAAAGTCGTCCATGATTTCAGGAGCGGTACTTCGGCGCGTTGTATTTACAAACATCTACAGGTCTACAGTTAAAATCTTACCATGGGTTTTTCTGATGATCAGGGGCAGCAATGAGGGTATACGTATCATTCCGGCGATCACACCTTCTGCCAGGCTTTCTCTGCTCAAAACAGAAGAGAGGATACTGCCCATTCTTAGCCGTGATCTGAATTGCCTATCCCAGGAGGAAATATACAGTTTTTCCATCAGAGCCCTGCTGCTAATTGTTCCGCCAAATAATCCGGAAAGCAGTTCTGCGCAGATTTTTGCACTGTGTATGGCCATTCCCATTCCATTTCCGCAGAGCGGATGAATTAATCCGGCGGTATCTCCAATCATCAGGATATGGTCCGTAACTGCTTCCCTTGCTCCAAATGAAAGCTGGCTTATCGTTAGCGGGGAGTCAAACAGCAATTTTGAGTTTTCAAAAACGGCCAGAAGGTGTTTGTTTTTATAAAGCACGTTCTGCTGATAGGTATTGATATTTTTGTATGCTTTAAAACTGCGGTAATCGGCAAGGTAACAGATGTTAATCTTTTGCTCTTCTACCTTTGAAACCCCGCAATAGCCGCCGCGGAAATTATGCAGACCAACGAGGTTGTCAGGGAATTCTCCTGAATAATGCGCTTTTACAGCCAGGAATGGCGATTTGTGTTGTACAAAAGACCGTTTTAATTTAATATCGATAGCAGAACGCTTGCCATAAGCACCGATTACCTGCCTGGCAACAATCTTTTTTTCACTTATGGTAGTGACACTGAACTGTTCGTTTGTAAACTGTACTGCAGTTACCGTATCCTGAATAACGCTGCCTCCTCTGCTTTTAAAGAGCTGATACAGGAAATTATCCAGGCTAAACCTGCTGATCCCAAATCCCCCCAGCGGTAAACGTGTTTCGATATTTTTTCCTGAAAGGGTAGAAAACTGAAGCCGGGTAATTGCGGTTGCACCCAGAATACGGGGATCTGCATCAAGCCATTGCAGGTAAGGCAAAACCTCATTGGATATATATTCCCCGCATACCTTATGCTGCGGGTATGCCGATTTTTCAATCAGAATGACATTCAGCCCGTTTCGCTGGAGATGTAATGCCGCTGTTAAGCCGGCGAGCCCTGCCCCAATAATTAAAATATCTGTTTCAGCGTGCATAGTTATAAAAGGTGGGGCTTGTGCTTGTACAACAGCAGCAAAATAAAAAAGTTTATAAAAGCCCTGTTCCGCAACATGGCAGAACAGGGCTCAATAGATATAAACCTTTTAACTAGTTTTCCAGTAATTTGGCAGCTTCACTATCAATAAAGAAGGTAAGGCTTCCATCAATGGGATCGATCAGCTGTGAAGGATACAACTGGGTATTCTTTGTCTGGTCTTCAATGACATGTTTGATTGCCTCAGCTTTGGATTCCCCAAAAACAAGGAAGGCCACATTTTTTGCTTTATTGATCAAGGGAGCAGTGAAAGTGATCCTGTAGGTATCAAGTTTTTCTACATAAACAGAATCCACAGTTACATCCTTGTTGCCCAGTACTTCAGTTCCGGGGAACAGGGAAGCAGTATGCGCATCATCGCCCATGCCCAGCAGGATCAGGTCAAATGACAGATCAGCGCCTTTGAAATGCGTGGAAATCTCTTTTGCATATTCTATAGCAGCCTTTTGAGGAGCCTGGGTTGTATCCACAAAGAAAACATGGTCAGCAGCAACATTCAGGGGATCAATGATCGAATGCCTGGCCATCAGCCCATTGTAGCTCTCATGTCCGGGAGGAACATTACGTTCATCACCGATAAAGAAATAGACCTTTGTCCAGTCCAGTTTCTCTCTGTAATCCACAGCAAGCATTGTATACAATTCTTTTGGGGAATTGCCACCGGTAAGCACAAAGTTAAAACAACCGTTCTCGGCAATGGCCTTTTCACCAATTGTAATAATGTACTCTGCCAGGTCTTTGAGCAGCTCACTTTTTGTTTTATAGATGAGTAAATTCATGTTAATCCTTGTTTTTTAATGGTAATGTAAACCAGTGGAAACCATCTCTTGCGATCAGCGCTTCAGCATCTTCCGGCCCCCATGAATCTGCGGGGTAGTTAGGGAAGCTGAGTGAAGTTTTGCTTTCCCAGGCATTGATCACAGGCATTAACAGTTCCCATGCACTTTCTACCTGGTCTGCACGCATAAACTGTGTCTGGTCAGCAATCATTACATCCAGTAACAGCGTCTCATAAGCCTCAGGGGCCTGAGCATTGTAAGTACCTTTGTAATCAAAAACCATATCTACCGGATTAAGCACCATATCCAGTCCCGGTCTTTTCGCCTGTACCTGTAAACGGATACTCATTTCGGGCTGTATACTGATGATCAGCCTGTTTTGTTGCCAGTGTTCCGTCACACCTGCAGGAAATACCTGGTGAGGTACATCTTTGAACTGTATAGTGATCAGAGATGAAGTCTGGAATAATCTCTTTCCTGTACGCACATAGAAAGGGATGCCCTGCCAGCGCCAGTTGTCTACAAAGAATTTGGCTGCAGCAAAAGTTTCTGTATTGGAAGCAGGATCTACATCTTTTTCAGTCCTGTAACCAGGAACTTCTTTACCTTCTACCCATCCTTTGGAGTACTGTCCGCGAACGGTGCTCATACGGATGTCTTCAGGTGAAAATGGGCGCATAGCTTTCAGTACATCAACCTTTTTATTCCTGATCTCATCAGCATCAAAATTGATGGGCGTCTCCATACCAATAAGGCACAATAACTGCAGGATATGGTTCTGGATCATATCTCTCAGGGCACCTGAACCATCGTAGTAACCTCCGCGGTCGCCCACACCCAATTGCTCCGTTACAGAGATCTGAACGTGGTCAATATAGGTACGGTTCCATAGTGGCTCCAGGAATGAATTCGCAAAGCGGAAGGCCATGATATTCTGAACAGTTTCTTTACCCAGGTAATGGTCAATTCTGTAGATCTGTTTTTCGGTGAAGATGCCTGTAAGCAATTTATTCAGCTCTTTAGCAGTTTCAAGGTCATGACCAAAAGGTTTCTCGATCACGATGCGGCAATTGTCTTCATTACCTACCAGATCGTAAGTAGCGAGGCATTGTGCAATCAGGGGGAATAGGTTTGGAGCAACAGCAAGGTAATAGATCACTTGTGTTTTAGGTCCGAAATCTGTTCTTAACTTCTCGATATTTGTTTTCAGTACTGCGAAAGTATCAGGTGCAGAAACGTCAACAGAGTTATAATATACATTTTGGGCAAAGTCATCCCATTTTTCCTTTTTTACTTTTCCGGAACGGGAGAAAGAGTTCACGCCATCCATGATCGTTGTACGGAATTCCTCATCCGTCAATTTCTTTCTTGCTGTCCCTATAATCGCATACTCTTTAGACATGAAGCCATCAGAATATAAATTGTAAATCGCTGGCGCAAGTTTGCGCAAATTTAAGTCACCAGTACCGCCAAAGATGACAAATATGGTTGGATTGAGGCATTTACTTGTTTTCATCTTGCTTGTATTTATTTAGCATTTATAGGATTCCAGATCGCATGGAAAGTTCCTTCAGCATCTGTACGTTCAAATCTGTGTGCGCCAAAGAAATCTCTTTGTGCCTGAATTAAGTTAGAAGGCATTCTTTCTGTCCTTAATGAATCGAAATAAGTAAGGGCGGATGCAAATGCAGGAATAGCCAATCCACTCTGTAATGCATGGCTAACTACCGAGCGCATTCCCGGAAGGATCTCTTTCATTTTTTCCTGGACTCCTGCATCAGCATACAGGTGTTCAAGATCCGGTTGTTTTTTGTAAGCCTGGTAAATATCTTCAAGGAATTCTGCCCTGATGATACAGCCACCACGCCAGATCTGTGCGATCTCGTGCAGTTGCAGTTCATACTCATAAGAAATTGATGCCTGCCATAACAGGTGAAGGCCCTGTGCATAGGAAGTAATCACAGAGAAATACAAAGCCTGCTCTAATTCAACAATAAACTGTTCTTTATTTTCCGCTAAGGTATTGTGTTCACCGAAAGCTTTTGACAGAGACACACGCAGTGATTTGTATTTTGAAAGGTCTCGGGTGCTTACTGCTTCGTTGATTGTAGGGATAGGCAATTGCAGGTCCATTGAGACTTGTGAAGTCCATTTTCCTGTGCCTTTGGATTTAGCCTCATCCTTGATCATATCCAAAAGGAAGTTACCGGTCTGCTCATCTTTAACCTTGAAAATATCCCGTGTTACTTCTAAAAGGAAAGATTGAAGACGTCCGTTGTTCCATTTCTCAAAAACGCTGTAGATCTCTTCATTAGAGTAATCCAGCGCATTTTTCATGATATCATAACTTTCAGCCAGTAATTGCATCATGGAATACTCGATACCGTTATGCACCATTTTTACAAAGTGACCTGAAGCTCCGGGGCCAATATAGGCCACACATGGATCACCGTTCACTTTGGCTGAAACTGCCTCAAGGATTTCTTTCATATTGCCATAAGCCGTTTTATCACCACCCGGCATAATGCTCGGGCCGAAACGGGCACCTTCTTCGCCGCCTGAGATTCCCATTCCGAAAAAATGGATGCCAAGGTCAGAAAGTTCTATTGCTCTTCTGCTCGTATCAGTGAAGTGTGAATTTCCGCTGTCAATGATCATATCGCCTTTTTCGAGCAAAGGCTGGAGTTCTTTAATTACGCTGTCAACGATTGGTCCCGCAGGTACCAGAAGCATGATCCTTCTTGGTAATTCCAGACTTGCCACGAAATCTTCTAATGAGGAATAAGCTGTAAGATTATGTTTTGAGCCATCTTCCTTCAGTTTCTCGATCATTTTTGGGTCCTTGTCGTAACCGGTAACGGCGAAGCCGTTATCAGCCATGTTCAACAATAAATTGCGCCCCATTGTGCCGAGGCCTATCATTCCTAAAGTGTATTTACTTTCCATTTGATGAATTTAATTTTGGATAGGTTGTGAAAACGTGATATTTTTCCTGGGCAGCCCATAATTTGGCGCCACCTTTTATTCCATCCCTGTTTGAGACAATGTGTATATTATGATCTAATTCGAATTCGATTTGTTTGGCATTTCCTCCGCCAAGATAGAGTGTATCATAGTTAAATACAGTTTTGTAGATCTGTATAACGCGTTCCACCCTTTCGTTCCAGTCTTTTTTTCCTTCCTTTACGTAAGCTTTGTCGCCCACGTAGTCATCATAATCTTTATTTTTCGTTACCGGAAGGTGGGAGAGTTCAAGATGTGGCAGCAATTCGCCGTCAAAGGTCAGCGCTGTACCGAAGCCTGTTCCCAGGGTCAGTACAATTTCGAAACCTTTACCGCTGATGATACCCAATGCCTGCTGATCTGCATCATTAATGAGCCTTACAGGTTTTTGCAGCAAATCGCTAACCTCTTGTGCCAGCGGAAAACCAGCCCATCTGTTTTTTGCCAGGTTAGGGGCAGTTTCTACAATTCCGCATTTTACGTAACCGGGAAAGCCAATAGCTACTTTGCTGTACGGTGCCAGTGGAGTAACGAGTTCATGGATAACCTTGATTACTGCTTCGGGGGTTGAGTTTTTAGGCGTAGGGAGTTTAGTGTATTCGGAGAATAAATCACCATCTTCTGTTAAGATACAAGCCTTGATACTTGTACCGCCAATATCAATTGATAGGATATGGGTGTTTTCTTCTGTTTTTGCTACGCTTGACATGTTTCGTTTTTAATGAGCATTACTTCAAATATATGACGGTTCAAAATAACAAATTTTCAGCCATATAACCCCCGCATCCTGTCTAATTTGTCCAAATGTACATCTCCATAAATGAAAAGTGGAATAATGGCCTTCTCAGGGCCAAGATCGGGGTTAATTTGATATCTGTATGACTTTATTCACTTTTGGAAAAGGGACAGTATTTTGGGCTTTATCAATTTAGCCGCATAAAAAAAGAGAATGTAGTATCAAAACTACATTCTCTTCTCAAAAAATTGATAATTCTATCTGAATATTACTTCGTAACCTTTGCATTCTGCATCGGGTTGCCACCGGCAGATTGTCCGCGGATAACATTGCTTTTTTGTTTAAACAACTGGAATTTGGAAGCCTGGGCTTTACCGCCCCATGTATTGTTGCTTTCATCAATATCTGCTGTTTCGCGCATAGGATCAAGTTTAATCGACGCAACTTCTTTGTCCTGAACATAGAACTTAGTTACATGCTGCTCATTGTGTCTCCAGATCTGTGCAGGGATCCTGTCAATAGCCTTTGTTCCGTCAGCATAGGTAAATTCGACAATAACGGGCATTATCAGTCCGCCTTTGTTGCTGAAAGAGAGTTCGTAAAAGAACTTGCCCGCATATTTTGCCTGATCTTCGGATGATAAGGATTCATATGGAGTTTTTGCTTCTCTCTTATATTCTTTATCATCATATTTCTCTAAGCCACGGTCGTATCTCCAGTAAAAATCCTGTGTAGCTTTATCCTTATCCGTATAGAACTGGATAGTTTTATCCTCCCTGTTTCTCACTTTTGATATATCATCAAATGCATTTACCAAAGGAGGATCCATTTTAGTCATCACCACTTTAGAAGCCGGAACCTTGGAATTTACATCAGCTTTGGCATATTTAACGGCATCCAGGGAGATGTCACATGCATCAGTGCTGTAAAACCAGCCTCTCCAGAACCAGTCAAGATCTTCTCCGCTGGCATCTTCCATTGTTCTGAATAAATCGGCTGGAGTAGGGTGTCTGAAAGCCCATCTTTTTGCATATTCTTTGAAAGCATAGTCAAATAACTCTCTGCCCATAATGGTTTCTCTCAGGATATTGAGGCCTACAGCTGGTTTAGCATAGGCATTCGGGCCAAAACGCTCAATGTTTTCAGAGTTGGTCATAATTGGTTCCAGCTCATCTTTAGGCAGCTTCATATAATCAACGATAGAATAGGCAGCACCTCTTTTTGTAGGAAATTTATTGTCCCACAGTTCTTCAGTCAGGTATTCCACAAAAGAGTTTAAGCCTTCGTCCATCCAGGTCCACTGACGCTCATCGCTATTGACAATCATCGGGAAGAAGTTATGTCCTACCTCATGTATGATTACACCCAGCATTCCATTTTTAGAGGTCTCAGTATAGGTTCCGTCTTTTTCTGTCCGTCCGTAATTAAAGCAGATCATCGGGTATTCCATTCCGTTTGAAGCCTCGATACTTTGGGCTACAGGATACGGGTAGGGAATAGTGAAATGTGAATATGTCTTGATCGTATGGGCAACAGCTTTGGTAGAGTAATTTCTGTATAAGTTATAAGCTTCTTTACCATAGAAACTCATGCACATGACCGTTTTGCCTTCAATCTTCTGGCCCATTGCATCCCAGATGAATTTTCTTGAGGAAGTCCATGCAAAATCCCGCACGTTATTCGCCTGGAATACCCAGGTTTTTGTCGCTTTGCTTTTCTCTGTTTCAGCTTTCTTAGCCTCATCAAGCGTTACAATTTCTACCGGTTCAGCTGATGTTTTCGCCTGGTTGTATTTCGCCAGTGCAGCAGGAGAGAGCACTGCACTGTAATTGATACATTCACCTGTTGAGCCCACAACATGATCCGCAGGAACTGTCATTTGTACCTTAAAGTTTCCGAAGGTAAGTGCAAACTCGCCCCTGCCCGCAAACTGGTGGTTCTGCCAGCCCTGGAAATCACTGTACACACATAACCTCGGGTACCACTGAGTCATGGTAAACAGGTAATTGCCGTCTTCCGGGAAGTACTCATAACCTCCGCGACCGCCTTCTTTCAGCCTGTCTGTTATTTTGTATTTCCAGTTTACGTTGAAAATGAACTGCTGGCCTGATTTCAAAGGTACAGGCATCTCCACGCGCATCATTGTTTTGTTTACTGTATATTTTAACTCTTTACCGAGAGCATCTGTGATTTTAAGCACTTTAACCCCGTTACCGTTATCAGTATCGCTGATAACTGCATTGTCTATAGTACTGGTAGTCGCGATCTCAGGAAGAGTGGTGCTGCTCTGGTAATTTGCGTTTGTCAGGTTATTGTGCTGATTTTCATCAAGCTGTAACCAGATATAGGTAAGCACATCAGGTGAGTTGTTGAAATAGGTAACCTTTTCAGATCCTGTCAGCTGTTGATTTTGCTCATCCAGGCTGCACCTGATGTCATAGTCGGCGCGCTGCTGCCAGTATTTTACTCCTGGGGCGCCGCTCGCTGTGCGCTGTTCATTTGGGGTAGTAAGAATAGTTCCTAACTGCTCGAACTTGTTTCCGTGATTACTGCCGGGATTGTTCTGGATATTCTGAGCGTAGGAAAACTGCAGGGCGGAGCCCAGCAGCATTAAGATAGGTAGAGCTTTATTCATTTGAAACTTTTTTGTTGGAAGTCTAAATTTAAACGTTTTTTTGCAGGGAAAAAATAAAATATCGCCATGATGCCTTTCTTACACCAATCTCTATTAATTTGTTACTTAATTTTTGGTTCAGCAAAACCGGAAACCATCAACTTAAAAGAAAGTGCCGGCCGGCATCCCTTGCATCTCAGTTCCACGGAGCTGAACTGCAATCCTAAAACCAATACGGTGGAAATCAGCTGCCGGATCTTTACCGACGATTTCGAGGAGGCGCTGGATAAAAAATATAAAGTAAAACCAGATCTTTCTTCTGCTGCAAGGCATAAGGAAATGGAAGTGCTTGTCGGCAAATATATGGCTGCACATTTTCAGCTTGCTGCAAACGGTAAAGCTGTAAACCTGAACTATCTGGGCTTTGAAAATGATAAAGAGGCTGTGGTCGTTTACCTGGAGTCGGCAGTAATCAAAGGAATCAGAAAAATGGAAACTACCAGTACAGTGCTTTATGACCGCTTTGATGACCAGACCAATATTTTTCACGTTACTTTTAACGGCAACAGGAAGAGTTCTAAATTAACTTATCCCGAAAACAAGTTGCTATCTTCTTTTTAATCCTTAAATTCCCGTTTCAAATTTATTTTAAGCTGTATGAACAAATTAGTACAAACCATGCGCTGGTATGGTCCCAATGATCCCGTTAGTTTAGCTGATATTTTACAGGCCGGCTGCAGCGGAGTAGTGTCTGCCCTGCACCATATTCCAAATGGAAAGGTCTGGAGCACTGCAGATATTCAGAACCATCAGAAACTGATCAGGGATGCCGGCCTGGAATGGTCTGTGGTAGAAAGTCTTCCGGTGCACGAAGATATTAAAGTTCGGAAAGGTAATTATGAGCAATACATAGAAAACTATAAAATATCCCTTGCAAACTTAGCCGCCTGCGGGATTACAGTAATCACCTATAATTTCATGCCTGTGCTCGACTGGACCAGGACTCACCTGGACTACAAGTTGCCTAACGGTGCCGAAGCTTTGCTTTTCAATAAAGCAGCACTGGTAGCTTTCGATGTTTTCATCCTTAAACGCGAAGGCGCAGCGGGCGAATACGCTGCAGAAGAACTGGAACGTGGCGAAATTTATTTCAATGAGCTGAATGAGGCAGAAAAACTAAAGATAGAACGTAATATTATTGCCGGTCTGCCGGGAAGCGAAGAAAGCTTCGGACTGGCAGAATTTCTCAACGCACTGGCGGCTTACGACGGAATCGGTGAAGAGCAGTTGTTCGCCAACCTGACTACCTTCCTTGCAGAAATTATGCCTGTGGCAGAAGCCAATGGGATTAAAATGGTGATCCATCCTGATGATCCTCCCTATGCCATCTTTGGCTTGCCAAGGATTGTAAGTACCGCCGCCCAGCTGGAAAAACTTTTCACTAAAGTACCTTCATTGTCCAACGGACTATGTTATTGCACAGGTTCACTCGGTGTAAGAGCAGACAACGATCTGGTAGCCATATTGGAGCAATTCAAAGACAGGGTCAATTTTGTGCATTTACGCAGTACAAAAAGAAATGAATTCGGAGACTTCTTTGAGGACAACCACCTGGAAGGTGATGTAGATATGTTTGCCGTAGTACAAAAACTGGTGGAGATCCAGCAGGAAAGAAATCTGAGTATTCCGATGCGTCCTGATCATGGACACAGAATGCTGGATGACCTGAAGAAAAAGGTAAATCCGGGATACTCCGGTATCGGCAGGTTAAAAGGCCTTGCAGAACTCCGCGGACTGGAACAGGCAATTGTAAGAATGTACAATAAATAGGCAATTATCTCTTGCTAATGAATTTTGAATGCGCTTATCCTGCCGCCCGGCAAGATAAGCGCTATAGGCAAAATGCTATAAAATGAAGAGAAAATGATATAAGGAAAGCTGTGTTCAGTCGGATAGATTTGCAATGCGGCGCTTAAATTGCAAATATGAAAAGTTTACCTGTATTGGATCTGGCAGTCATTGCAATTTATTTAGTCAGTATGATCCTGGTGGGTTTTTATTTTTCCAGGAAAAACAGAAGTTCTGAGCAGTTCACCAAAGCTGCAGGTTCTATACCGGGCTGGGCGATAGGCCTGTCTATTTACGCTACCTTTTTGAGCAGCAATACCTTTTTGGGCGTGCCGGGCAAAGCCTTTGGCTCCAACTGGAACAATTTTGTCTTTAGCCTGGCTATGCCCCTGGCGGCCTGGATCGCCTCTAAATATTTCGTTCCTTTTTATCGGAGAACAGGAGAGGTGTCGGCATATACGCATCTGGAGAAACGATTTGGCCCCTGGGCAAGAACTTATGCGGTGGGCTGTTTTTTACTTACGCAGCTGGCACGGATGGGTTCCATATTCTTTGGTATCGCCCTGAGTTTACAGGCACTCACAGGTTACAGTATGCAATCCATTATGATAGTTGTGGGTACCTGCATCATTATCTATACTGTACTGGGAGGCATTGAAGCCGTTATCTGGACAGAAGTTGTGCAGGCTGTAGTTAAAACACTTGGAGCTTTCCTGATCCTTTATCTGATCGTGAAAAACATCCCCGGAGGGGCAGGTAAGATCATTGAGATCGGCCGCGCTGATCACAAATTCAGTCTGGGCAGTTTATCTCCAAACCTAAAGGAGTCTACCTTCTGGGTTGTCCTTTTTTACGGTTTCTTTATCAATCTTAATAATTTTGGTATTGATCAGAATTATGTTCAGCGATACCATACGGCAACTACTTCCAGGCAGGCGTCGCGCTCACTCTGGATTTGTGTAGTCTGTTATTTGCCGGTATCCCTGTTGTTTTTTATTATAGGATCTTCTCTTTATGCCTACTACCAGGTAAATCCCCAGCTGATCGAAAGCGTAAAACACCAGGTAGCCATAGAACGTTTGCCGCTGCAAGCTACTGCGGCTACGGTTAAAGCTACTATGGATGGCTTGCTTCCGGCAGATTACGGGGACAAGATCATGCCTCATTTTATGGTCAATGAAATTCCCACGGGTCTTGCCGGTCTGATCATTTCCGCTATCATGTCGGCCGCAATGAGTACCATCAGTTCGGGGATGAATTCTTCCGCTACCGTGTTCTCCGTCGATATCTATAAGAGATATATTAATCCTGCAATGAACGAAAAGCAGCTGATGAAGCTGTTGTATATCAGTACTGCGGTTTTCGGACTGATGGGAATGGCGACAGGGATACTGATGATCGGGATTAAAAGTATCCTGGACATCTGGTGGCAGCTTTCAGGCATCTTCTCCGGTGGGATGCTGGGTTTGTTTCTGCTGGGGATGATCAGCAGGAAAACGGGGAATGCAGAAGCACTGACTGCCACCTGCATTGGCGTATTGGTGATCCTGTGGATGACTTTTTCTGCAGCACTGCCCCAAGACTTTGATTTTTTAAGAAATATGCTGCACAGCAATATGATTGTTGTGATTGGTACACTGACCATATTTTTATCAGGCCTGGTCCTCACCGGTTTTAAAAGGAGAGTGGCTGCTGAATAGTTTTAATAAACCTATAACAGAGAATAATACGATGGAAAAATCAGAGAAAGGTTTTATCCCTGTCATGCTTACGCCTTTTAGTGACGATGGAAAAATAGACTATAAGGCCCTGGAACTGCTTACAGCACATTACCTTAGTGCTGGAGTGAAGGGTTTATTTGCCAATTGTCTGTCCAGTGAGATGTTTGAACTCAGCAATGAGGAAAGGATTTCCCTGACGGCCAGGGTAGTGAAAACAGCAAATGGACTGGTCCCCGTAGTGGCTACAGGTACTTTTGGCGGGTCAATTGCTGAGCAGGCAGAATTTGTTAAAAGGATTTATGATACGGGGATCGACGCCGTAATCCTGATCACCAGCCTCATTGCAGGAGAAACTGAAACCGAGGAGCAGTTCAATGAAAAGGTGATGCAGCTGCTGCAGCTAACACCGTCTGTCCCCGTAGGCTTTTATGAATGCCCGGTGCCTTTTAAAAGAGTGCTGACGGCTGAGCAGCTTGGAACATTTGTTTCTACAGGTAGGGTTACCTATCATAAAGATACCAGCCTGGATATTCATCAGGTTAAAGCCAAGCTGGCTGTAACAAACCGCAGGGGTTTTGGTTTATATGATGCTTATATGGTACACGCACTGGCCTCGCTGAGGGCTGGTTCTGCAGGGCTCTCCTGTATACAGGGGAATTACTTCCCTGAACTGATCGTCTGGCTCTGTGAAAACTATAACAATCCTGATTTAAATACAGAACTCACTGCCTTGCAGGAATTCCTTATCCTGAACATGGATGTAATGCATGACGTTTATCCCTATGCTGCAAAATATGCCCTGCAAAAGCAGGGATTAAAGATATCCACATTCACGCGCCGTGAAGTCGGACATTTTTCTCCGGCCAATGCAAAAGGGATTGAGCAGCTGTACGCAGACTATAGCAGGCTTCAGCAGCAGATCGGCTTCTGATGCTGAAACCTGTGCTTATAACAATCAATTTAGCAGGTACTTTCTTTTATAATCCATCGGTGTCATGCCGGCAATCTTTTTAAAGTGCCGGTAAAAATTTGATACATTATTAAATCCACAGTCAAAACAGATCACCTCTGTGGGGATCTTGTCTTCCACCAGTAAACGGCAGGCATGGCTGATGCGTATTTCGATCAGAAAATCATAGTATGTTTTCTTGGTCATCAGTTTAAAATACCGGCAGAAGGAAGTAATGCTCAGGTGGCTGATCGAAGAAATTTCCTCCAGGCTGATCTCTTTTTTATAGTTAGTCAGCGTATAAGAGTAAATCTTGTTCAGGCGGATGGTGTCTGACTCATTGGACCTGTAGAAAGCATAGGCAGAAGTGATCGGTTCATACTCATCGGTTTCTGCAAGCAGGTTCAGTATCGACAGGAAAAGAATCACTTTTTCCATTTGTGAAGCTACTGTTGCCTGTTTCATCAGGTCTGCCAGTTTATTCCTGGTAGCACCGGAGATCACCATTCCCTTTTTGGCTTTTTCGAATAGTTTGGGAATAAGATAAGCTTCCGGCAGATTAAAGAGCTCCCTCCCGAGGCAGTCGGGCAGAAACTGCATGACGATAGCTTCTACTTCCAGTTCATTGGAATTGATGTAGTATTCATCACTGCACCTGAAGGTATGTGGCAGGTTTTCTCCCAGGAGAATAATCTCTCCTGACGAAAAATTACTGATATTGTCTCCAATAAACCTTACCCCCTCACCGCGAACTACATAATGAAGTTCGAGTTCCGGATGGTAATGCCATATCTTGCCGAAATTTGATTCAATATTGTGTTTGATCCCGAAGGAGCTTTGTATATTGATCGGGACTTTATGAAAAAGTGGTTTCATATCCTGTTCTGTTTTTTCTGGAATTATATTTGGTTTCTAGCGTGTTAAGCTGCACAATAATACAAATTGTGAAGATAACATGGTATAAAAAGTTGATAATAATTGGTAACAATCATGTGAGGGTATTGTACATATTTGTATTGATATGTACCATGTTATCATTTGATATGAACCAAATAAAAACCTTTTTGATCAGTGCCGGGATTGCTTTAATCTCATTTTCATCAATGGCACAAACAAAAAATGAACCGGAAGCCTACCATAAAATGATCCAGGGCAGGTCCTGGAAAATTGTGCAGAAACTGAATCTGCCGGACAGTAATGTAGCCCATAAGGTCAGTGATATAGTTGCCGCTCATTATATAGATCTTAATAATATATACACACAAAGAGACAGTGCCAAACTAAGCGCTGCTCTGGCGGATTCTGCCGTAAATAAGCTGCATGCCCCTTTTTTAAAACAATTATCAGTTTATCTCAATCCGGCTCAGGTCATACAAATAAAAGATGGGCTTACCTACGGAGTACTGCCGGTTACCTATACAGCTTACCTGGACATGCTACCCCAGCTAACTGAAGCACAGAAAAAACAGATCATGATCTGGCTTACGGAAGCCCGCGAAAGAGCTATGGATGCAGAATCTTCAGAAAAAAAACATGGCTTGTTTAAAAAATATAAGGGAAGGATAAATAATTACCTGTCGGCTGCCGGTATTGATATGAAAAAAGAAGGAGAAGCATGGCAGGAGAGGATTAAAGCCCGTGGAAAAAAATCGTGATACAAAGCTTAATTCCTTTAAGATAATATCATACAACAGCTAGGGAAAATGGTATATAAAAGAGTTTTATCCTAACGATATATTTGGCTTAATAATATCGTACCCGGCAACAATTAACTAAAAGCCTGAATACCGTATGATTTATTATAGAATGGTGAATATGATATTTTATCACCCGTTCTTATGTAAAAAGCCAGCTATGCTGCTGTAGCCTGGCCACCAGAATACCAAATATAAATTAAGTATAAATATGAAGTCACATTTCAAGACGCAAAATTATTTGGGTAAATGGCCGAAAATCGCCTGTACTCATGTAATGATCGCTTTGACTTTAACGGGCTCTGCTGCATTTGCAGAAGATGCGCCGAAGGAATCAACTAAAGCGTTAAAAGCAATGTCTTCCAGAAAAAATATCATTGGCACGGTAAAAGACGCACAAGGCAAACCTCTGCCGGGAGTTATCGTAAAAATAAAGGGAACCAATACCGCGACATCAACAGATACTGAGGGTGTGTTCCGTCTTAATCTTCCGCTTGGAAACGAAACTTTAATTGTAAGTTACCTTGGTTATAAAACTCAGGAAGTTGCTATGAACGGCAGGAACCAGATAGAAATACAACTGCAGGAATCAAGCTCAGATTTAACAGAAGTTGTTGTGGTAGGTTATGGTACACAGGAGAAAAAACATCTTACAGGCTCTATTGCAACTATTGATGTGAAAGCCATTGAGGATATCCCTGTTGGTAGTTTAACCGCCGCACTAAGAGGACAGATCCCCGGGGTAAGTATTTCAGGCGGCTTTGCCAGGCCGGGAGATAATGCCGTTCTTACTGTCAGGAACCCAACCTTTGCGGTAAAAGACGGAGGCCGGACTGAGCCACTGTATATCATTGATGATATTTTTAGAACATCTGACGATTTCAATACACTTGATGCTTCCGAAGTAGAAAATATTTCGATCCTGAAGGATGCTGCCGCCGCGATCTATGGTATTCAGGGATCAAATGGTGTGGTAGTAGTAAGAACAAAGCGAGGTAAAGCCGGTGCGCCAAATATTAATTATGGTGTATCTGTCGGGGCTGCCGACGCAACCATGCTGCCGAAAATGATGACAGGTATACAGCAGGCTACCTACCTGAACGATTATACACGTGCATCAAAAAATTATGTAGCCGATGGCAACAGCGGTTATCTGGCGGATGCGGCCTGGTATTCTCCTGATGAACTGGAGTATTTTAAGAATAACAGCACCAATTGGCTGGAAAAAGCATGGCAGACTGCCTATACTGTCCGGCACACGCTAAACGTAAGTGGCGGCAGTGAAAGGGCAACCTATTTTGCTGGTGCATCCTATATCGACCAGAGTTCAAATTTTGATGGCATCAATACAAAAAAATGGACTTTCAGGGCCAGTTCTGATGTTAAACTGAACAAGGGACTTACGCTTGGTTTCTCTCTGAGTGGCGACCTGAGCAAGAACAAGCGTTTCTGGTTTAAACAGGGATCTGAAAGCGCTGATAATGATGTGAAATCACTGATCGGAACGCCGCAGTTTACTCCCTATTATGTAAACGGCCTGCCTACGCTGCTTACCACCGGAAACACCGGAACGATTGACGGTACCCATTTTTTTGAAGTACAGCGGCTGGATAACTTTACTGATACCCGCTCAAATGGCCTGAATGTACAGGCTACCTTAAATTACGAAGTACCTTTTATCAAAGGCCTGAAGGCCGGACTCAACTACAGTAAAAACCTGGATAACACCTTTGGCAAACAGTTTGGTACCCGGTATAATGTTTACCAGTTCAGCATGCTGGGCGATAAAAAGCATATTTACGGTGGTGATGTAATCAAAACTGTCAGTATAAGCAACGGAGATAAGGTGAGGATCAGTCCTTCATACCGGGACAGCTATCAGATGAACGGTACGTTAAATTATGCCCGCAAGTTCGGCAAGCATGACATCTCTTTACTGGGTGTATATGAGCAGGTAGAAAGCGAAAGCGATCTGGTAAATGCTGCCCGGGAAGGTGTACTGCTTGGAGGTTTGCCAAACCAGCAATATGCCACAGGCACCAACCTCTCTGATGAGACACAGACAGAGTTCGGGCGTCTGGCTTTTGCCGCCAGGGCAAACTACAGCTATGCTGATAAATATCTGCTGGAGTTTTCCTACAGGGGTGATGCCAGTGTTTACTTTGCGCCAGGTAACAGGTGGGGTTACTTTCCTTCCCTGTCATTGGGCTGGGTAATCTCAGAAGAATCTTTTTTTAAAAACAAAGTAAAAGCAATAGACTATCTCAAGTTCAGGGCTTCGGTGGGCTTACTTGGAATCGACAATACCAAAAGTTTCCAGTATAACAGGAACTTCTCACTGTCTACCGGAAAAGGCGCAGTATTTGGCGGAAACTCTGATCGCCCGCTTTCAATCAACCCCAACATCGCACTTGCCAATAACAACATGAAATGGGACGATGACACAAAATACAACATAGGTATTGATGCGCAGTTCCTCAAAAGCAGGCTGTCATTTACAGCAGATGGTTTTCTGGACCACAGGTACAATCAGTTAACAACGCTGAGCTCGTCCGTATCGCTGCTGATCGGTGCAGCAATTCCTACTGAGAACTATGGTATAGCCAATAACTTCGGATATGAACTGTCACTGGCCTGGAAAGATAAGATCGGTAAGAACTGGGGATACAACGTAAATACTTTCCTTTCCTGGAGCGACAACAAACTTATTCGTCTCGACCAGCCTATAGGTAACATCGGGACTTTTCTTGATAACACAGGCTTGTCCAGCGACAGGGGTGTACTTGCCTACAAAAGCCTTGGCATCTTCAGAACGCAGGCAGAGGTGGATGATTTTATGGCAAAGAACCCCAATTACAGGGCCTTTGGCGAAATTCCAAAACCAGGTATGATCAAGTATCAGGATATCAGAGGGCCCAAGGATGCCAATGGCAAGTTTACTGCACCTGATGGGGTGATCACGGAGAATGTGGATTATGAATACCTGACGCCAAAATCAAGCAACCATTACGCTCTTGGATTCAATTTCGGCGGAAACTACAAATCACTTAGCCTCTCTGTAGTGATGGGCCTTTCATGGGGTGGCCAGTCAACCATTGAAAGTGCAGCTGTTAAAAGAGCAACTGCCACCTCAAACCGACCGGATTTCTGGGCGGATCACTGGACCCCTGAAAACACGGATGCCAAATATCCTAACCCGTATTATACCAATAATTACGACAGGACAACAGATTTCTGGTTCGTCAGCGCCTTTACATTCAGGATGACAAACTTTAATCTTTCCTATGGCCTGCCGGAACAATGGGCAGCAAAAGCCGGATTGAAATCAGCTAAAATATTCCTGGTAGGAACCAATCCGATCAATTTTTACAACCCTTACGGATACAAGGACAATACCAGCGCATTTGACGTGTACCCGCAATTAAGGACGTTCTCACTTGGTTTAAATATTGGTTTATAATTTGATAACGATGAAATTAAAAATAAACTTATACATAGCCTTTTGCAGCATCGCTGTTCTGGCAGGTTGTAAAAAAGTACTGGATAAAGGCGATCTGGGCAGTATACCAACCGATCTTGTCTACAACGATTCCACCCTGGTTAATCTTAATGTAGGATACATCTATGATCAGAACCTGCCCAGCTGGGGAGGAAATTCCGGAGTGAACACACTTACAGCTACAACAGCCGGCGGTACACTGACGGATGAATCATATGGGGAGAGCAAATTTCTGGAGGGAACGCTTACTGAGAGTGACGTTACTGATTTTGGAACCACATTAAGTGCGACCAATAACTATGGCAAAATCCGCACCATCAATATGATGATGGCCGACGTAGATGCGGGAACACTTCCTCTGGGTACAAAAAACAGGCTGAAAGCACAGGTCTATTTCTTCAGGGCATGGAGGTATTTTGAATTGGTACGTACTTATGGTGGCGTTCCGCTGGTACTTACGCCGCTTGATGGTGTAGGCCAGGAAGCCAAAGATCTGGCCCTGCTGCCCCGAAACAGTACTTCGGAATGTATCAGACAGATTACAAGTGACCTTGATACGGCCATTAAGTACCTGCCGGGAAAATGGCCGGGATCAGCCGATTGGGGAAGGATTACAAGGGGAGCTGCGGCAGCCTTGAAAGGACGGGTCCTGCTTACCTATGCAAGTCCGCAGTTCAATCCGGACGATCTTCAGGACCGCTGGCAGGCGGCATACAGCGCTAACCTGCAGGCACGCGATCTGTTAACTGCTGCCGGATTTGGCCTCAACGCTTCTTATGCAGATATGTGGTTTACAGAGGTAAATAACCCTGAAGCAGTAATGATCACCGGTTTCAATACGGCAACGGGCGATCAGACCAAAAAGAACAATGGTTATGACAATGCGACGAGGCCATCGTACACAGGTACCGGCGGCGGATCTAATCAGCCCTCATGGGACCTGGTCAAATCATATCCGATGAAAGATGGTAAAAGACCTGGCAGTTCAACGGTATACACGTATGCCGATCAGACATTCTATAAAAACAGAGACCCGCGGTTTGAACAGACGATCGGCTACAACGGTTCTCTCTGGCCTTTGAACAACAATACCACATACCGCCTGTGGACATACTTTGCTGCTGGCAAAACCACAGAGGTTAAGGCTTCAAATACAGGTTTCTATACCCGTAAGGCGATTAACCCAACAGTGCTTACCAGTGATGTGCAGTTTTCGGGTACCGACTGGATGGAGATCCGCTACGCAGAGGTGCTGCTCAATCTGGGCGAAAGTGCAGTGGGGATCAATAAAACAGGTACTGCAGATGAGGGTTATGCCAGTATTATTGCTGTCAGAAAAAGAGCTGGCATCGAAGCAGGTGCAAATGGTTTGTACGGACTTAGTTCGGGCATGAGCAGGGCCGATCTCTTCACAGCATTTTTATATGAAAGACAGATCGAATTTGCCTTTGAAGGGAAACGGTTCT
>Ga0308163_10000892_pt1 | contig 39954 bp, 40 predicted proteins | sample PhyTR1_FD_201037 | JGI IMG/M metagenome (GOLD analysis project Ga0308163, IMG submission 201037) | Phyllosphere microbial communities from UC Gill Tract Community Farm, Albany, California, United States - DLSLT.R1 | ecosystem: Host-associated > Plants > Phyllosphere > Unclassified | place: USA... | reverse complement strand
TATGAGGTGAAGCTATGTTAAACCGTGAGCTCGAAGTCACCCTCAATTTGGCTTTCAAGGAGGCCCGTTCGAAGCGTCATGAGTTCATGACGGTCGAGCACCTTCTGTTGGCCCTATTGGACAATGAGGCTGCCGCCACTGTTCTGCGTGCCTGCGGCGCAAACCTCGACAAACTCAAACACGACCTTCAGGAGTTCATCGACTCCACCACGCCGCTGATCCCTGTGCATGATGAGGATCGCGAGACCCAACCCACCCTGGGCTTCCAGCGCGTGCTCCAGCGTGCCGTGTTCCATGTGCAGAGTTCCGGTAAGCGTGAAGTCACCGGTGCAAACGTTCTGGTGGCCATTTTCAGTGAGCAGGAAAGTCAGGCTGTGTTCCTGCTGAAACAGCAGAGCGTTGCCCGTATCGATGTCGTCAACTATATCGCCCACGGTATCTCCAAGGTGCCTGGGCATGGCGAACACTCTGAAGGTGAGCAAGATATGCAGGATGATGAGGGCGGCGAGTCTTCTTCTTCGGGCAATCCTCTGGATGCCTATGCCAGCAACCTGAACGAACTGGCCCGTCAGGGCCGCATCGATCCGCTTGTGGGCCGTGAGCTGGAAGTCGAGCGTGTCGCTCAGATCCTCGCGCGCCGTCGTAAAAACAACCCGCTGCTCGTCGGTGAAGCCGGCGTGGGCAAGACCGCCATCGCGGAAGGTCTGGCCAAGCGTATCGTCGACAACCAGGTGCCTGACCTGCTGGCTAACAGCGTGGTCTATTCCCTGGACCTCGGTGCCTTGCTGGCCGGTACCAAATACCGGGGTGATTTCGAGAAACGCTTCAAGGCGTTGCTGGGTGAGCTGAAAAAACGTCCGCACGCGATCCTGTTCATCGACGAAATTCACACCATCATTGGTGCCGGTGCTGCGTCGGGCGGCGTGATGGATGCCTCCAACCTGCTCAAGCCGCTGCTGTCTTCGGGTGATATCCGTTGCATCGGTTCGACCACGTTCCAGGAATTCCGCGGCATCTTCGAAAAAGACCGCGCGCTGGCGCGCCGTTTCCAGAAAGTCGACGTGTCCGAGCCTTCGGTAGAAGACACCATCGGTATTCTGCGTGGCCTGAAAGGCCGATTCGAGGCGCACCACAGCATCGAATACAGTGACGAAGCCCTGCGAGCCGCTGCTGAACTGGCGTCGCGCTACATCAATGACCGGCATATGCCGGACAAGGCCATCGACGTGATTGACGAGGCAGGTGCCTATCAGCGTCTGCAGCCGGCAGAGTTGCGCGTGAAGCGTATCGAAGTGGCTCAGGTTGAAGACATCGTCGCGAAAATCGCGCGGATTCCGCCAAAACACGTCAACAGCTCCGACAAGGAACTGCTGCGTAACCTTGAGCGTGACCTCAAGCTCACGGTCTTTGGTCAGGACGCGGCGATCGATTCGCTGTCGACGGCGATCAAGCTGTCCCGTGCGGGTCTGAAATCGCCAGACAAGCCTGTAGGCTCGTTCCTGTTCGCAGGCCCTACCGGTGTCGGTAAAACCGAAGCGGCTCGCCAGTTGGCGAAAGCGCTGGGTATCGAACTGGTGCGATTCGACATGTCCGAGTACATGGAGCGTCACACCGTCTCGCGTCTGATCGGTGCACCTCCAGGCTATGTCGGGTTCGATCAGGGCGGTCTGTTGACCGAAGCCATCACCAAGCAGCCGCATTGTGTGCTGCTGCTCGATGAGATCGAGAAAGCGCATCCGGAAGTCTTCAACCTGTTGCTGCAAGTGATGGACCACGGCACCCTGACCGACAACAACGGTCGCAAGGCGGACTTCCGCAATGTGATCGTGATCATGACCACCAACGCCGGTGCTGAAACGGCAGCGCGTGCTTCGATCGGCTTCACCCATCAGGACCACTCGTCTGATGCGATGGAAGTCATCAAGAAGAGCTTCACGCCTGAATTCCGCAACCGTCTGGACACCATCATTCAGTTTGGTCGCCTCAGTCATGAGGTCATCAAAAGCGTGGTGGACAAGTTCCTTACCGAACTTCAGGCGCAATTGGAAGACAAGCGCGTGCTGCTTGAGGTGACCGATGCGGCCAGAAGCTATCTGGCGGAAGGCGGTTACGATGCTGCGATGGGCGCTCGCCCAATGGCGCGTCTAATCCAGGACAAGATCAAACGTCCACTGGCCGAGGAGATTCTGTTCGGCGAGTTGTCCGAACATGGCGGTGTGGTTCACATCGACTACAAGGACGGCGAGATCACGTTCGACTACGAAACCACGGCGGAAATGGCCTGACGTTTCACCGCGACACAGCAAAAAGGCGCCGATTGGCGCCTTTTTGTTGTCTGCGAAAAAACCTGTAGGAGCGCGCTTGCCCGCGATGGCGTCGAATCGGTCAACGCATGCGTGTCAGGCAGTCGGAAATCGCGGGCAAGCGCGCACCTACAAAGGGTGTTGAGCTTAAGTTGCGCACACAAAAACGCCCGGCATGGGCCGGGCGTTTTTGTTAAGACCTGTTAGCGGGCGCGGTAAGTGATGCGCCCTTTGCTCAAGTCGTAGGGCGTCAGCTCAACGCGGACCTTGTCGCCGGTAAGAATGCGGATGTAGTTCTTGCGCATCTTGCCGGAGATGTGCGCGGTTACGACGTGCCCATTTTCCAACTCCACACGGAACATGGTGTTGGGCAGGGTGTCGACGACAGTGCCTTCCATTTCGAAGCTGTCTTCTTTCGACATGCAGTAAAGCCCTCGGTATCCAATGAATGGCCCGGTGCAAACGGCAGCCAGGCAAAAGCGGGCTGCATTGTGCCCGAAAAATGGGGGTTAAGCCAAGGGCTTCAGTAAAGAGTGACCCATCTTTGATTGGTCAGCAGCTCGATAGGGCGATATTGGGTCTTGTAATTCATCTTTTTGCAGTTCTTGATCCAGTAGCCCAGATACACCGCGTGCAGTTGCAGGCGAGCGGCTTCGGCAATTTGCCAGAGAATCGCGTAACGCCCCAGGCTGCGCTTTTCTTCGGCGGGCTCGTAGAAGGTGTAAACCGCCGACAAGCCGTTGGGCAGTAGATCGGTTACGGCGACGGCCAGCAATCGTCCTTTGACGCGAAACTCATAGAAACGCGAGAAGGGCAGGTCGCGTACGAGAAAGGTCGAAAACTGATCGCGACTGGGCGGGAACATGTCGCCGTCGGCGTGGCGCTGCTCGATATAGCGTTGGTAGAGGTCGAAATATTCTTCGCTGAAGTGCGGCTTGGTGCTGGTGACTTCGATGTCGGCGTTTTTCCTGAAGATGCGTTTCTGCTGACGATCGGGCTCGAACAGGCCGACGGGAATCCGCGCAGGCACGCACGCACTGCAATTCTGACAGTGTGGGCGATAAAGATGGTCGCCACTGCGGCGAAACCCCATGTCCGAAAGGTCGGCATAGACCTGCACGTCCATCGGCTGGCTGGGGTCGAGAAACAGCGTGGTGGCTTGTTCCTCGGGCAGGTAGCTGCAGGAGTGGGGTTGAGTGGCATAAAACTTAAGCCGCGCCAGCTCGGTCATGATCAACCCTCGAGAAAAACTTTAGTTAAGAGTGTATGCCAGCCGAATCAAACTCGCCTAGGTAGCCAGTCGGCGGAATTGCTCAGATCGAGGTGTTTGTTCAAGTAATCGGCAAAGGTCTGGCGCGCAATGGAGCGGGCACCCAGGCTTTGCAAGTGTTGCGTCGGCATCTGGCAGTCAATCAGCACGAACCCCCAGTGCTTCAGATGTTCGACCAGTGTCGCAAATCCGACCTTGGAGGCGTTGTCGGCGCGACTGAACATCGATTCGCCAAAAAACAGTTGGCCCATCGCCAGGCCATAAAGCCCGCCGATCAGTTCGCCGTTCTCCCAGACTTCTACGCTGTGGGCAAAGCCGCGTGCGTGCAGCTCTATATAGGCAGCCTGCATGGAGCCAGTGATCCAGGTGCCGTCTGTGTAGTCTCGCGGCGCTGCGCAGGCGCGTATGACCGCCGCAAAATCCTGGTCGAAGGTCACCTGATATTTTTGCTGGCGCAGCACTTTGGCCAGGCTGCGCGAAACGTGCAATTCCTCGGGAAACAGTACCGTTCGCGGATCCGGCGACCACCAAAGGATCGGCTGCCCCTGCTGATACCAAGGGAAGCAGCCGTGGCGATAGGCCCGGATCAGCCGGTCGGCGGACAGGTCGCCGCCGCCGGCCAGGAGCCCGTTTGGCTCGCGCATGGCTCTTTCCAGCGGCGGAAACTCAAGCGTGTCGCGTTGTAACCAGGTCAGCATGGCGTCAAGACTTTTGCGAGAGGGGAGGGGAGTGGTGAGCTGCCGTGCAACTACGGGGGGTGAATGCGGTCACACGCCGTTGACTGCAGCGACATCGTTGAATGTAAGGTGCATTGAGAGTGTTCAAGCGGAGCATGGCCTTTGGACAGTTGTGAAGATTGAGATAAACACGTCATAAGCCTTTGTCAGCTAAGAAAATGCATGCTCAAATCGCCTGTTGTCACCGGCGCTTGAAGATCTGCAAGGTCCACGCCAGACTATCGTGGCGTGCAGCGTGCAAATCCGTACAATGCGCGATGTTGTTTAACCTCATTTCAAGTCACCTGTCGAGCGTGCCTTCAACGATGTTGTCGTCTCAAGGCTCTCAGGGATTGGTCAGTACTATTTCGTCGATGCAGTCGTTCATAGTCAACCACTAAGATGTTCGCGCTAGCGCGCAGGAATTGAAGCGTTTTGAAGAAATCCACCGCAGCACCCAGTCCCGTTCCGCTCTGGCGGCAGCATTTGCACTACCGACTCAAGGAAGGTGCGCTGATCGCATTCGGCTTTCTGTGCCTGTACCTGATGATGGCCTTGCTGACTTACGATCAAGGCGATCCGGGCTGGAGCCACACCAGCAGTTCTGTGCAGGTGCAGAATGCGGCCGGTCGCGCGGGCGCATTCTCCGCCGACATCCTGTTCATGGTGCTCGGCTACTTCGCCTACATCTTTCCGCTGCTGCTGGGCGTTAAGGCGTATCAGGTGTTCCGCCACCGCCACGAGCCGTGGCAGTGGAGCGGCTGGCTGTTTTCCTGGCGTCTGATCGGTCTGGTGTTTCTGGTGCTCGCAGGCGCGGCCCTGGCCCACATCCATTTCCACTCCGCTTCCGGGCTGCCCGGTTCTGCCGGTGGCGTATTGGGTGAAGTGCTTGGCGATCTGGCCAAGCGTGCGCTGAACGTGCAGGGCAGCACCTTGCTGTTCATCGCACTGTTCCTGTTCGGCCTGACCGTGTTTACCGACCTGTCATGGTTCAAGGTCATGGACACCACGGGCAAGATCACGCTGGACCTCTTCGAGCTGTTTCAGAGTGCGATCAACCGTTGGTGGGCGGCGCGTAACGAACGCAAGCAAATGGTTGCGCAACTGCGCGAAGTCGACATGCGCATCGATGAGGTCGTGGCGCCGGTGGCGCCCGATCGTCGTGAGCAGGCCAAGGCCAAAGAGCGGCTGATCGAGCGTGAGCAAGTGCTGACCGAACACATGGCAGCCCGCGAGAAACACATTCCCGCCGTGATTGCCCCTGCGCCGACCCGTCCGCCAGAGCCGAGCAAGCGCGTGCAGAAAGAGAAGCAAGCTCCGCTGTTCGTCGACAGCGCCGTGGAAGGCACTTTGCCGCCGATCTCGATTCTCGATCCGGCCGAAAAGAAACAGCTCAACTATTCGCCTGAATCTTTGGCTGCGGTTGGCCACTTGCTGGAAATCAAGCTCAAGGAGTTTGGTGTCGAAGTCTCCGTGGATTCCATTCACCCAGGCCCGGTGATCACCCGTTACGAGATCCAGCCGGCAGCGGGTGTGAAAGTCAGCCGCATTGCCAACCTGGCGAAAGACCTTGCGCGATCCCTGGCCGTGACCAGCGTTCGTGTGGTTGAGGTCATTCCCGGCAAGACCACCGTCGGTATCGAAATTCCCAACGAAGACCGTCAGATCGTGCGCTTCTCCGAGGTCCTCTCGACCCCGGAATACGACAACTTCAAATCGCCGGTCACCCTGGCGCTCGGTCATGATATCGGTGGCAAGCCGATCATCACCGACCTTGCGAAGATGCCTCACCTGCTGGTCGCTGGTACCACCGGTTCCGGTAAGTCGGTGGGTGTGAACGCGATGATCCTGTCGATTTTGTTCAAGTCGGGGCCGGAAGACGCCAAGCTGATCATGATCGACCCGAAAATGCTTGAGCTGTCGATCTACGAAGGTATCCCGCACTTGCTGTGCCCGGTGGTGACCGACATGAAAGACGCCGCCAACGCCCTGCGCTGGTCGGTGGCTGAAATGGAGCGCCGCTACAAGCTCATGGCGAAGATGGGCGTGCGGAACCTGTCCGGCTTCAACCACAAGGTCAAAGAAGCCGAGGACGCCGGTACGCCGTTGTCTGATCCGTTGTATCACCGCGAAAGCATTCACGACGAAGCGCCGCTGCTGACCAAGCTGCCGACCATCGTCGTGGTGGTCGACGAATTCGCCGACATGATGATGATCGTCGGCAAGAAGGTCGAAGAACTGATCGCACGTATCGCTCAGAAGGCGCGGGCGGCCGGTATTCACTTGATCCTCGCGACCCAGCGTCCTTCCGTTGATGTGATCACCGGTCTGATCAAGGCGAACATCCCGACCCGCATGGCGTTCCAGGTGTCGAGCAAGATCGACTCCCGGACGATCATCGACCAGGGCGGTGCCGAGCAGCTGTTGGGCCACGGTGACATGCTCTACATGCCGCCCGGCACCAGCCTGCCGATTCGGGTTCACGGCGCATTCGTGTCCGATGACGAGGTTCACCGCGTCGTCGAGGCGTGGAAACTGCGCGGCACCCCGCAATACAACGACGACATTCTGGCGGGCGTTGAGGAGGCGGGCAGTGGCTTTGACAGCGGCGGTGGCGGTGGCGACGGCGACGACAGCGAAACCGACGCGCTGTATGACGAAGCGGTCAACTTCGTGCTGGAAAGCCGTCGTGCGTCGATTTCGGCCGTGCAGCGCAAGCTCAAGATTGGCTACAACCGCGCAGCGCGCATGATCGAAGCCATGGAAATGGCGGGCGTCGTGACCTCCATGAACACCAATGGCTCGCGGGAAGTGATTGCGCCAGCCCCTATGCGTGACTGACACTTTACGTCACGAGTGACTGGACGGCGCCACTATGGCGCCGTCCGGCTTTAACCCAACTCAAAGAGGAATCCCATGCGTCTTATCCGCATGTTGTTGGTATCTGCACTGGCCATTTCTGCCATTCCTGCCCACGCCGACAGCAAAGACGTCGCGCGCCTGACCCAGCTACTGGAAAACTCGAAAACCCTGAGCGGCAACTTTTCCCAGCTGACGCTGGATGGTGGCGGCACTCAGTTGCAGGAGACTTCCGGCAACATGGTTCTGCAGCGTCCGGGCCTGTTCTACTGGCACACCAACGCACCTCAAGAGCAGACCATGGTGTCCGACGGCAAGAAAGTCACGCTGTGGGACCCGGACCTGGAGCAGGTCACCATCAAGACCCTGGACCAGCGCCTGACCCAGACCCCGGCCTTGCTGCTGTCCGGTGACGTGTCGAAAATCAGCGAAAGCTTCGACATCACGGCCAAGGAAGCGGGTGGCGTGATCGACTTCGTGCTCAAGCCAAAATCCAAGGACACGTTGTTCGACAACCTGCGTCTGTCCTTCCGCAGCGGCATGATCAACGACATGCAGCTAATCGACAGCGTCGGCCAGCGCACCAATATCCTGTTCACCGGCGTCAAGGCAAACGAGCCTGTCGCGGCGAGCAAATTCAAGTTCGATATCCCGAAGGGCGCTGACGTCATTCAGGAATAAGAGGCGCTAACGTCTTCAATGGACCTGTTCAGCAGTGAACCGATTGCCCAGCCCCTGGCCGCACGCTTGCGGGCGACCAACCTGGATGAGTACGTCGGTCAGCAGCACCTGCTCGCCCACGGCAAGCCTCTGCGTGAAGCGCTGGAGCAGGGTGCGCTGCATTCGATGATTTTCTGGGGACCGCCCGGCGTGGGTAAGACCACGCTGGCGCGGTTGCTGGCGAAAGTCTCCGACGCGCACTTCGAAACGGTGTCTGCGGTGCTTGCGGGTGTGAAAGAGATCCGTCAGGCGGTCGAAGTCGCCAAGCAGCAAGCCGGCCAGTACGGTCGCCGGACGATCCTCTTCGTCGACGAAGTGCACCGCTTCAACAAGTCGCAGCAAGATGCCTTCTTGCCCTACGTCGAAGACGGCACGCTGATTTTCATTGGCGCCACCACGGAAAACCCCTCCTTCGAACTCAATAACGCTTTGCTGTCCCGGGCGCGCGTCTATGTGCTGAAAAGCCTCGACGAAGCGGCGTTGCGTCAGCTGGTTGACCGGGCGCTGACCGAAGAGCGCGGGCTGGGTAATCGTCATCTGACTTTGGGCGATGAGGCCTTCAAAACGCTGCTGGCGGCTGCCGATGGCGATGGCCGACGGATGTTGAATCTGTTGGAGAACGCCTCGGACCTGGCTGAAGACGGCAGCGAAATCGAACCGGAACTGCTGGCGAGTCTGCTCGGTGACAGCCGTCGGCGTTTCGACAAAGGTGGCGAGGCGTTCTACGACCAGATCTCGGCCCTGCACAAGTCCATTCGCGGTTCCAACCCCGATGCCGCGCTGTACTGGTTCGCGCGGATGATCGACGGCGGTTGCGATCCTCTGTATCTGGCGCGGCGCGTGGTGCGCATGGCCAGCGAAGACATCGGCAATGCCGACCCTAGGGCGCTGCCTTTGTGCATGTCGGCGTGGGATGTTCAGGAACGCCTCGGCAGCCCGGAAGGTGAACTGGCCGTGGCGCAGGCCATTGTGTATCTGGCGTGCGCGCCAAAAAGTAACGCCGTGTACATGGGCTTCAAGATGGCCATGCGCGAAGCGACCGAGCATGGGTCGCTGGAAGTGCCCTTGCACCTGCGTAACGCGCCGACCAAACTGATGAAACAACTCGGGTACGGCGAGGAGTACCGGTATGCCCATGACGAGCCGGATGCGTACGCTGCAGGTGAAGATTACTTCCCTGAAGACCTCGAACCGCGTCAGTATTACCAGCCGGTGCCGCGAGGCCTGGAACTGAAAATCGGCGAAAAGCTTAAACATCTGGCCGCACTCGACCGCGCCAGTCCCCGTCAGCGGAGAAAATAGTGATTCAATTGATTCTTGCCGTGTCCGCCGGCGGCATGGCTGGTACATTATTGCGCTTTGCCGCAGGCAACTTTGTTTCTGCGAACTGGCCACGTCATTTCTATACCGCCACGCTGGCCGTCAATCTGGTTGGCTGCTTGCTGATCGGCTTCCTGTACGGGCTGTTTCTGATTCGCCCGGAAGTGCCGATCGAGCTGCGCGCCGGTTTGATGGTGGGTTTTTTGGGTGGCTTGACGACGTTTTCGTCCTTTTCGCTGGACACGATTCGTCTGCTGGAAAGCGGTCAGGCCCCCCTCGCCATTGGCTACGCGTTGATCAGTGTACTTGGCGGTCTGCTCGCGACCTGGGCTGGCCTGTCTTTGACCCGCATTTAATAAACCCGATTCAATAACGAGGCAACGATATGCTCGACTCCAAACTGTTACGTACCCAACTTCAGGACGTAGCGGATCGCCTGGCTTCCCGTGGTTTCACACTGGACGTGGCCCGTATCGAAGCGCTGGAAAACCAGCGCAAGACTGTGCAGACCCGCACAGAGCAGCTTCAGGCAGAGCGTAACGCCCGTTCCAAATCCATTGGCCAGGCCAAGCAGCGCGGCGAAGACATCGCGCCGCTGATGGCTGACATCGACCGCATGGCTGAAGAGCTGAGCACCGGCAAGAAAGAACTGGACGGTATTCAGTCCGAGCTCGACGCCATGCTGCTGAGCATGCCGAACCTGCCGCACGAATCGGTGCCGGTCGGTGCAGATGAAGAAGAAAACGTCGAAGTGCGCAAGTGGGGCACCCCGGCGTCGTTCGATTTCGAGGTCAAGGACCATGTCGCGCTCGGCGAAAAATTCGGCTGGCTCGACTTCGAAACCGCCGCCAAGTTGTCAGGCGCCCGTTTCGCGCTGTTGCGTGGCCCGATCGCCCGCCTGCACCGCGCGCTGGCGCAGTTCATGATCACCCTGCACATTAACGAGCACGGTTACGAAGAGGCGTACACGCCTTATCTGGTCCAGGCGCCTGCACTGCAAGGCACGGGGCAGTTGCCTAAGTTCGAGGAAGACCTGTTCAAGATCGCTCGCGAAGGCGAAGCCGATCTGTACCTGATTCCGACTGCCGAAGTGTCGTTGACCAACATTGTGTCCGGCGAAATCCTCGACGCCAAACAGCTGCCGTTGAAGTTTGTCGCACACACACCGTGTTTCCGCAGCGAAGCGGGCGCATCGGGTCGCGATACCCGCGGCATGATCCGTCAGCATCAGTTCGACAAGGTCGAAATGGTGCAAATCGTCGAGCCAGAAAAGTCCATGGAAGCCCTTGAAAGCCTGACCGGCAACGCCGAGCGGGTACTTCAATTGCTGGAACTGCCTTATCGTGTGCTGGCGCTGTGCACCGGCGACATGGGTTTCAGTGCCGTGAAGACGTACGACCTGGAAGTGTGGATTCCGAGCCAGGACAAGTACCGCGAAATCTCCTCGTGCTCCAACTGCGGTGATTTCCAGGCACGTCGCATGCAGGCTCGCTGGCGCAACCCGGAAACCGGTAAACCTGAACTGGTTCACACCCTCAACGGTTCGGGTCTGGCGGTCGGTCGTACCCTCGTTGCCGTGCTGGAAAACTACCAGCAGGCCGACGGTTCGATCCGCGTACCGGACGTCCTGAAACCGTGGATGGGTGGCATCGAGGTCATCGGCTAAATGGAATTTCTGCCACTGTTCCACAACCTGCGGGGCGCCCGGGTATTGGTCGTGGGCGGCGGCGAGATTGCCTTGCGCAAGTCTCGCCTGCTGGCCGATGCCGGTGCGGTTTTACGGGTGGTTGCACCCGAGATCGGAACAGAGCTGCGCGAGCTGATCAACAGCAGCGGTGGTGAGCAGATTCTGCGGGGATACAGCGAGGCGGATCTGAACGGCTGCGTGCTGATCATCGCTGCCACTGACGACGAGCCGCTAAACGCTCAAGTGTCCACTGATGCCCGTCAGCGGGGTGTGCCGGTGAATGTGGTGGACGCGCCTGCCTTGTGCAGCGTGATCTTCCCGGCCATCGTTGATCGCTCCCCGCTGGTGATTGCGGTGTCCAGCGGCGGCGATGCGCCGGTGCTGGCACGCTTGATCCGCGCCAAGATAGAGAGCTGGATTCCGCCGACCTATGGTCATTTGGCCGGCCTTGCTGCGCGCTTTCGTCACCAGGTCAAAAGCCTGTTGCCCAATGTTCAGCAGCGTCGTGCGTTCTGGGAAGACGTGTTTCAGGGGCCGATTGCGGATCGGCAACTGGCCGGGCAGGGTAGCGAAGCCGAGCGTTTGCTGCTGGCAAAAATTGCCGGTGAAGCGCCGCCAGCCACGGGCGAGGTCTATCTGGTGGGTGCAGGCCCGGGGGATCCGGACCTTTTGACCTTCCGCGCCTTGCGCTTGATGCAACAGGCTGACGTCGTGCTCTACGACCGTCTCGTTGCACCGGCGATTGTCGATTTGTGCCGCCGCGATGCCGACCGTATCTACGTGGGCAAACAGCGCGCCGATCACGCACTGCCCCAAGACCAGATCAACCAGCAACTGGTGACTCTGGCCAAGCAAGGCAAGCGTGTGGTGCGACTAAAGGGCGGTGACCCGTTCATCTTTGGTCGTGGCGGTGAAGAGATCGAAGAACTGGCGGCCCATGGCATCCCGTTTCAGGTCGTACCGGGCATCACCGCAGCCAGCGGTTGTGCATCCTATGCTGGCATTCCGCTGACCCATCGCGATCACGCACAGTCCGTGCGTTTCGTGACCGGGCACTTGAAAGACGGCACCACTGATCTTCCGTGGAAAGACCTCGTTTCGCCCGCTCAGACGCTGGTGTTCTACATGGGGCTGGTAGGTCTGCCGAGCATCTGCGCCGAGCTGATCAAGCACGGCCGCTCTGCCGACACGCCCGCTGCGTTGATCCAGCAAGGCACCACCCTGAATCAGCGTGTGTTTACAGGCACCCTGGCAAACCTGCCGCAACTGGTCGCCGAGCACGAAGTACATGCACCGACGCTGGTGATTGTGGGTGAAGTGGTGACGTTGCGCGAAAAGCTGAAGTGGTTCGAAGGGGCGCAGGCCAGCGTTTGATCACGCGAACTGGAAATTGCAGGAGGCGGCAGATAAAGCCGGCTCCTACAACTGCAGCGTTAACGTCACGCGTTCAGCAGAATGCCTTTCCCGCTCAGACGATTACGGTCATGCTTCCCACTGAAATCCTGCGCCGGACCTTTCGGCACCACACCCGTCGGGTTGATAGTGGCGTGGCTGGCGTAGTAATGGTGCTTGATGTGCATGAAATCCACGGTGTCGGCCACACCTGGCAATTGGTACATCTCGCGTAGCCAGTTGCTCAGGTTCGGGTAATCGGCGATGCGGCGCAGGTTGCACTTGAAGTGGCCGTGGTACACCGCGTCGAACCGGATCAGCGTGGTAAACAGGCGCACATCCGCTTCGGTCAGGTATTCGCCCGCCAGGTAACGCTTCTCACCCAGCAGCTTCTCCAGGGCATCGAGCTCGGCAAACACCTCGTCAAACGCCTCTTCGTAAGCGCCTTGCGACGTGGCGAAGCCTGCGCGGTAAACGCCGTTGTTCACAGCCGGGTAAATGCGGTCGTTGAGTTCGTTGATCACAGGGCGCAACGCTTCTGGGTACAGGTCCAGATGATTGCCGGTCAACTCATCAAACGCCGAGTTGAACATGCGGATGATTTCCGACGACTCATTGCTCACGATGCGTTGCAGCTTCTTGTCCCACAGCACGGGCACGGTGACTCGACCGGTGTAGTCCGGGGTGTCGGCCAGATAGCGCTGGTACATGAAGGTGTGGCCGTCGAGCGGATCGCCGCTGGAGCCGGTCTGCTTGTCGAAAGTCCAGCCGTTTTCGCGCATCAGCCAGCTAACAACGGAAACGTCGATCAGACTTTCCAGGCCTTTGAGCTTGCGCACGATCAGCGTACGGTGCGCCCATGGGCAGGCCAGGGAAACGTAAAGATGGTAACGACCGGCCTCGGCTTTGAAGCCGCCTTCGCCGGACGGGCCCGGGCGACCATCGGCGGTGACCCAGTTGCGGCGTTTGGCTTGTTCGCGCTGAAACGCCCCGTCTTTGCTGCTTTCATACCACTGGTCTTGCCAGCGCCCTTCGACAAGAAGGCCCATGTCTGACTCCAAAAAGTGTGTACTGATGTACGTTGGAGATCAGTCTAAAGGCAATCGTTCGAAGAAATAGCGCAAAGACTGGGGAGTAATGATCGGTTAAATCGATCGGTTTCGGTTCGCCCAGAACTGCTCCGCCCGCTCGAAGGCTTCAGCCCGCGGCATTCCGAGGCCACGAAGCGCCAGGGCAATGGTCGAGATGAGTGCGAGTTGCGGGTAGCTGTCCTCAACCTCGCCTTTCCAGAGAGCGACGAGCTGTTGTGGATCAAGGGTAGCCGGTTTGACGTGGCGACGCTCCGACAATGCGGGCCACTCTTCATCCCAAGGTTGGCCCTCGGTGGTGCCGTACAGGTGGCTGATGGTGTCAGGGTTGATCTCGACTTCCCCACCATCGCCCTTGATCACGATCGCGTGGTCGCCGAGCAGGCTGCTGGCGTCGCGGTGCACGGCTTGATAACCCGGATGGAAGATACTTTGCAAACCGCAGCGCGCGCCGAGCGGATTGAGGATCCGCGCCAGCGAATGGATAGGCGACCGCAGGCCCAGGGTGTTGCGCAGGTCGATCATGCGCTGCAGTTGTGGCGCCCAGTCGCCCAGCGGGATAAAGGCGATGTTCTCTCGTTCCATTGCTTCGCCGACCGCTTGCCAGGTGCGGCAGAGCGGAATGCGCAGCAGGCCCAACAACTGTTCGCTGTAAAGACGGCCCGCCGTGTGTGCGCCACCGCCGTGAAGCAGGACGCGGACGCCATTTTGCGCCAGACACTTGGCCGCCAGCAGATACCACGGCAGGTGACGCTTCTTGCCCGCATAAGTCGGCCAGTCAATGTCGACCGCCATGGGCGGGGCGGTCAGGCGTTCCCGAACGGCCTCGGTGAACCCGGCCAGTTCCTCGGCACTCTCTTCCTTGTGCCGAAGCAGCATCAGGAAGGCGCCGAGCTGGGTGTCTTCGACCTTTTCATCGAGCACCATGCCCATGGCTTCGCGCGCTTCTTCGCGGGTCATGTTGCGCGCGCCGCGTTTCCCCTTGCCTAGAATGCGCACGAAGGGGGCGAACGGGTGCTCGGCAGGCGTTTCGGTGACGAGGGGGGCGAAATCGGTCATAAGCAATTGGTCGGCTTTGGCAGGCCCGCCAGCTTGGCGGCAAGTTTGGCGGGAGTGCCATTGAACAGGCGGTTGAGGTGCAGGCTGTTGCCTTTTTCGACGCCCAGCTTCAGCGCGGCGTACTTCACCAGCGGGCGAGTGGCCGGTGACAGCTGGAACTCGGCATAAAAGGCGCGCAGCAGCTCAAGGATTTCCCAGTGATCGGGCGTCAGCGCGAGGTTTTCTTCCAGCGCCAGAGCCTCAGCCACCGGGCTCGACCAGTCGTGAAGGTTCTCAAGGTAACCGTCCTTGTCCAGCGCCAGCGTGCGCCCCTCGACAATGAGTTGCTTCATAGCCAGGTGTTCACCTTGTCGTACTGTACGGACAGCGCGACGAACCCGGGATAATCGACGCTTTTCACCCAGTCGGGAAGGGTCAGGTTGCGTGCTTTGGCGTCTTCATCGAGCACGAACAACGCCAGGCTTCCGACGTTCGCATCGAGCGTCTGCCGTGCTGTCGTGGACGGCGTCAGCGCGTACGTGGCGTCGCCGCACAACAAGATCGCGTCATGGCTGCCGAGCACGCGCAGGCAACTGCTCAAGCGCGAGTCAGCGAACGGAGAATGAGATAACACATGCAAGGTCGACATCAGATCGTGATCACTTGGTCATAACGGTCAATGAGCGCAGCGATGTCCTGATCGCGCAGGACCTGCAGCGGTTCGACGCTCAGTTCGGTGGGCGACAGGCCACGCTCGGCGAGGCTGGTGTGACAGGCGAACAGGTCCTCGACACCGAACATCGACAGCGCCTGAAGGTTGGCGCTGATGTCTTTCTGCTGCAAGGCGCTGGCGCGCTGCGAGGGCATCAACTGCAGTACGCCGTCGTCCATGAACAGCATGCCCAATGGCAAATCAAACGCGCCGCCCGCCAAGGCGATGTCCAGCGCTTCGCGGGCGCTCGGGCCGGACCATGGCGATTGACGGCTGATGATCAACAATGACTTCGGCATATCAAGGGCCTCCGAAGCAGATCAAGCGGTCAGCGGCCTGGACGGCGTCATGCAACTGCCCAAGCCCGGACAAGTCCCACGGTTCCGCCAGGTTGGCAGCGGAGCGTGAGTAACGCTCGGCTTCTTGTGTATTCAGAATGCCTCTGCGCAGGCCGGCTGCAATGCACACCACGCCGTCGAGTTGGTGCTGGGTCACGAAATCGCGCCACAGCGCGGGCACGTCCAGCTCATCCTGCGGCGTGACGACGTTGGAGGAAGCACTGTGGACGCCATCCTGATAGAAGAACAAGCGCACGATCTCATGCCCGCCAGCCAGTGCGGCCTCCGCGAACAGCAAGGCTCGGCGCGAGGAGGGCGCGTGCGCAGGAGAATAAAGGGCAATGGCGAACTTCATGGGCGGCTCGGTCAAGGAACGGGCAAAGGTGAATGGAGGCAATGATAAAGAATTCAACAATACCAGACAGCAAAAAGCCCGCCGAAGCGGGCTTTTTGTTAAGGCTGGCTGTGAATCAGTCTTTGCTGCTGCCCATGATGCCGAAGATCTGGAGCAGGCTGATGAACAGGTTGTAGATCGATACATACAGGCTGATGGTCGCCATGATGTAGTTACGCTCACCGCCCTGGATGATGGCGCTGGTCTGGAACAGGATGCATACCGACGAGAACAGCACGAAACCTGCGCTGATCGCCAGTTGCAGGCCGCTGATCTGGAAGAACATGCTCGCCAGTACCGCGCCCAGCAACACAAAGAAACCCGCGGTGATGAAGCCACCCAGGAAGCTCATGTCTTTGCGGGTGATCAGCACGTAGGCCGACAGGCCACCGAACACCAGTGCCGTCATTGCAAACGCCGACGAAACGATTTCAGCGCCGCCCTGCATGCCCAGATAACGGTTGAGGATCGGGCCGAGGATGAACCCCATGAAACCGGTCAGCGCAAACGCCGACACCAGACCCCACGCCGAATCGCGCAGCTTGTTGGTCAGGAAGAACAGACCGTAGAAGCCGATCAGCACCACGAAAACGTTCGGGTAGCGCACATGCATTTGCTGCGCGACGAACGCCATGATGCCGCTGAAAGCCAAAGTGAGGGCCAGAAGGCCGTATGTGTTGCGCAGGACGCGGCTAACCTCTAGCTGCTCGACCTGCACGCGGTTGTTGACTGCGTAATCCTGTTCGCGCATGGCGCTACTCCTGATGGTGAAATGAGTCGTTTGAAATCTCAAGTTGCAAAGATCATAACAGAGCCGAGCGGACGCGCGAGTCAGAGAGTTTGACAGCTTGTTTCATTACGGTATTATGGCGCCCGCAACGCAATTGGAGGTGTTGCAAGTGCTTGAAGGCAGTCATCTTTAATGCGCTGGCTGCAGCAGGTCCCAGAGTGTTCAGCTCGGATCTTTTCAGCTATACCTACACCTTCAGTGATCGAATGCCTCGGGAAATTGGCAGAGTGGTTGAATGCACCGGTCTTGAAAACCGGCGAACGTTAATAGCGTTCCCAGGGTTCGAATCCCTGGTTTCCCGCCAAACGCAGCAAAATCAAGGGCTCAGAGCAATCTGGGCCCTTTTTTATAGCAGCCAGTCAGCAAATCTTCGATCGGCCGCAGATCCCTTAAATCCCAGCAATCACAGTATGCAGCCAGCCAAGTACGGGATGGTGCGCACTGCTACACGCCAGAAAGACAAGACGCCGCCAGATGCATGCTTGCGAGGCTCCCGGGTTCATTGGTCACGATACGGCCCAAATAACGTATAGGGGCCATTCAAGGTTGCAGCGACTTCCCGCATGCTTCTAATGAAATGAGCCGTAGGCGTTGGGGTGACCTGTGTTGTCCACAAATATCTGCCTCTTGGGTGGGCGGCGGGTCGGCTTATTCTTTGAGCATGATGCTGGTTTTTTTGTCCAACTTCTCGACTGCTGGCTCTAGCTGAGGGAGGAAAGGATGAAAGCCATCAATGCCGGTGTTTTGGAAATTGCTTACCTAGAGAACGGGCCGTTGGACGGAGAACCTGTGGTGTTGCTCCACGGTTTCCCCTATGACGTGCATGCCTACGATGAAGTAGCCAGAATCCTGGCCGCAGCTGGAAAGCGGTGCCTCGTGCCTTATCTTCGCGGTTATGGCCCCACAAAGTTTCTAAGCAAACAAACAATGCGCTCTGGAGAGCAGGCGGCCGTCGGAGCTGACTTGTTGGCTTTTCTTGACGCAATGAAGATTGAGAAAGCGCTGCTTGCGGGATATGACTGGGGAGGTAGAGCCGCTTGCATCGTGGCCGCACTGTGGCCGGAACGTGTGACCGGGTTGGTTAGTTGTGGTGGCTACAGCATCCAGAATATTTCCAAGGCGCATGAGCCAGCGTCCCCTGAAGCGGAGCATTTGCTGTGGTATCAGTACTATCTCCACGGAAGCCGTGGTCGTGCGGGTTTGACGGCGAACAGAAAAGACTTCTGCCATCTGCTGTGGAAGATGTGGTCACCGACCTGGGAATTCTCTCAGAAGGAATTTGAGACAACTGCCGCAGCGTTTGAGAACGACGACTTTGTTGATGTTGTTACCCATTCCTACCGTCATCGTTTCGGTTTGGTTGATGGTGATCCAGCCTATCAAAGCATAGCGTCACGGCTCGCCACCCAGCCCAGGATCGCGGTGCCTTCATTGGTTTTGGAGGGGGACGCCGATGCTGTCGATCCGCCCGCAAATGACGACCCTTTTGCGCAACATTTCACGGGGCCTTATCATCGGAAAGTCTTGACAGGGATTGGCCACAACGTACCCCAGGAAGATCCTCAAGCCTTTGCCCGAGCAGTCCTCAGCCTGGAATATGGATGCGATGACAGCTGAGGCACGGCTCGCACAGCGCTTGGCTTAAAAACGAGGCGCTCCGGCGAGCGCCTCTGTTGTCGCACTTATTGCGAGCTAACGGCTTTGAGCTCGGGCTTGGACGAACCATTGATCTCAATACGCCGTGGTTTGGCTTCCTCCGGAACGACGCGGAGCAGGTTGATGCTCAGCAAGCCATCGGTCAGCGCCGCGCCTTGCACCTCGATGTGATCCGCAAGCCGGAACGACAACCGAAATGCCCTCTGGGCAATGCCTTGGTGGAGGTACGTCACTTCCTGATCTGTTTCGCGTTTTCCGCCGGCGACTGTAAGAACGCCTTTCTCGACTTGAATGTTTACATCGTCCTCGGTCAAGCCAGCGGCCGCGATGACAATGCGGTATTCATTTTCACCGTGCTTCTCGACGTTGTGAGGAGGATAGGCATTGTTGGCCTCGCTACGGAGCGCCGATTCGAAAAGATCGTTAAAACGGTCAAACCCTACGGACTGACGGAACAGTGGTGCCAACGAAAGTGTGGTAGCCATGACAAATCTCCTGAGTTTTCTCCAAGTGATTAAGACGCGACCCGAATTCGGCATCGCGTAATCCCGAATGTAGGTTCAGGAAAAAGGGTTTCAAGAGGGGCCATGAAAGTTTTTTAAAGTCCATCGTAAATCCGAAAATTCCCCCTGCCGCCGTTGTGGCGCGGCCAAGCCTGAGCGAAACCGTGCTTCGGAGCACGCACACGGCTAAGCATCCGGCGCCCCTCGACTGTCGAGACGGGATCGCCGGACGCTTACAGTCTGAGCGCACTCTGCCTAGGGATGCGACTTCTAACAGACAGCTTTTTGAGTTTAACTTCTCTCTAAATCAAGCCGAGGCCACCTTCTATGCCAGTTGCTGACAACCTGATTGCGTTTACCTTTGCAGCGACGCTGTTAACCCTGACGCCCGGCCTCGACACTGCTTTGATATTGAGAACGGCAGCAGTGGAAGGAAAGCAGCACGCTTTTCGTGCCGCACTGGGCATCAATTCAGGTTGCTTGCTGTGGGGCGCCGCTGTGGGGTTTGGACTAGGCGCACTTATTGCCGTATCAGAGTTGGCGTTTAACGTCTTGAAATACTGCGGTGCCGCTTATCTGGCCTGGCTCGGGCTGAATATGCTTCTAAGTCCGCGTAAATCATTGACGCCTGTCGAAGCGGCAGTGAAGCCAAGCCAGAACTGGTTCTTGAAGGGAATGATGGGAAATATCCTGAATCCCAAGATTGGTATTTTCTACGTCTCTTTCTTGCCCCAATTCATCCCCCAAGGCCAGCCATTGGTTGCTTGGACGTTCGGCTTGGTGAGCATTCACGTGGCAATCGGGATGCTATGGTCGATTATTCTAATCGCCGCAACCCAGCCGCTGGCCAGTCTATTGCGGCGTGAGAAGGTCATTGCGTGGATGGATCGTGCAACAGGAATAATCTTCATTCTTTTTGCGGCGCGTTTGGCCGTGAGTAAACGATAAGCGCGCTCTTATTTACGCGCCGACGGGCAATCAGTTGCGGCCCTTGGTTACGGAAACAGCGTGAAGGGAGCTGGGATAAGGGTTCGAATCTCTGCGCCTCCGCCATATTCGGTACCGCAACGCCCTGATTATTCAGGGCTTTGTCGTTTTTGGCGTTCAGGCTTCGCGTGGCCAATCCCGCCTTCGTTATCGCCGAACCTTCGCCTTCACCACCTTCAACCTCGCGATCGCCAGGTTGTGCAGGTACTGCCTCACCGCGTCATGGTGCTCGGCGCTGGCGTGATAGCAGTCCAGCAGCCCCAGCAGATACCCCTCAGCCATCGCGTGATAGCGCGAGACGCTTTCCCGGGTGTCGCTGGTTTGCAGTTTGGCAATCAGCTCGTCGATTCGCGCGCGATGTTCGCTGGAGAACCAACCCTCTTGAGGCGGCGATCCGGCTTCTTCCGATAATGTGGTGTCCAGACTCACTCAACCTCCCGGAGCGCGACGATGTGGTCGCGATGATGTGCGTGCAAGCGTCCGGGGCTTCCCCCGTGTCGATGTCACTTCGTCACATATAGGGTTGAAAGGCCTGGGAGTAAATAGGGCGCTACGTGGATTGTTGGTATCATTGCGACATCAAGCCACGCCATTTCCCTCCGAAAAAAGCCGTTCAGGCGCTTACAATTGGCACCGCACTTCAGAACCGATCATGCAGTAGGCAGTTTATGGCCCTCGATCCCACCACGATGTTGACCCTTTCGATCGCCCTCGCCGCGGCGGCTTCGCTGTATCTGGCGATTGAGTGGCGGCATGTGCGTGGGGCGTCGCTGCTGTTCTGGAGCGCGGGGTTTGCCACAATCGCGATCGGTTCGACGCTGGCGTTGCTACGCAGCAGCGGCATCCTGTTGATCGGTATCTGGTTCGCCAACGGCTTGTTGGTGACGGCGCACTGGCTGTTCCTGCTGGGCGTCGCGCGTTTTACCGAGTCGCGGCTGTCACGTGGCTGGTACCTGATTTTCGTGATTTGGGCGGCTCTGCTGCTGCTGCCCAACGAGGCGTGGTGGTCGAAGGTGATGCTGGCGAGCAACTCGTTGCTGGTGAGCGTGTTGATGTTAAAGGCCAGTTTGCTCCTGCGACCGCATGGCACGTCGTTGAGCGTCGGGGCAGGGCAGTTGCGCTATGTGCTGATGTTTCACGGTGCGTTCTATTTCTCAAAGGCTTTGATAGCCGTGATGCCGGGCACATTAATTGACCTGGCGGCGTTTCGTGGCGAGATCATCCAGATTTCTCTGGTCGAAGGCGCGATGGCGATCATGTTCATCGCGCTGGCCATGACCGGGTCGGAGCGCTATCGCCGCGAGAAGCGTATCGAGCGGTTGGCGGCGCGGGATCCGTTGACTGCGCTGTACAACCGGCGGGCGCTGGAAGTTCGGGCACCGCGCGTGCTTGATGAGGTTTCTGGCGAGCGTCCGGGCGCTTTGCTGCTGATCGATATCGATAATTTCAAGTCGGTCAATGATTTGTTCGGGCACACCGCAGGTGACCGCTTGCTGGTTGCGCTCAGCGAATTGATCCGATCGTCCTTGCCGGAAGGTGCACTCGCCGCGCGGCTGGGCGGCGATGAGTTCGTGATCCTGCTGCGCGATGCCTCGAGCGAACGAATCGAGGCATTGGCGAGCTCCCTGCGCGAACAGTTTCACCGCACGGCGGCGCAGACTTTCGAGACGCCTGAGGCAGTCACGTTAAGCATCGGTGCCAGCCTGTTTGACCAACCACCGTCGAGTCTTGCCGCCTTGATCGAACAAGGTGATGCCGCGCTTTACGAGTCCAAAAGGGCGGGGCGCGACCGCATTCGTCTGGTTGATCGCAGGGTGGCGGGCAGTGAAGCCACGCGCCTTTCCTGATACCGAAGCTCTCCCGCTTGCTCGGTCGCACATTCAGATCAAGGGTCGCTCCGGACGGCTGTCGTTGGTCTGAACCTTGCTATGACCTCGCTGCAGGTTGCCGCAACAACTGAAAATTGGCGTTCTGGCACCCCGCATCCATCCCCGCCGCTATGTATCGGCATGCTCCACGATGAGCGTGCCATGGAGTCCACCTTGAGTACCCTCTCGGAAATTGCAGCAAACCTGTTGAAGCGTGAACGTGTCACCCGAGTGTCGCCTGAGGAAGTTGCAGCGCAGGATTCGGCGGGTTGGGACGCATTGATGACCGATGTCGGACACAGCGACATCCATCAATGGCAGGCGTCGCTGAGTCAGCACATCGCGGACAATCCGGGGCAGCGGCGGGTAACCGTGCTGCGCGTGATCGAAGGCGGGATGTCCTGATCACCTCGTTTCCAGCGTCTGGGTGATTGTCTGAGGCAGCGCGGCCATTCGCGCTGCTCTTTGAGCCAGACGGAACAACAAAAACGTTTCATCGACACAAGTCTGTCCTTTAAGCGCTATTCATCGGCTTATTGGCGTTAGCCGGTACTTGTTCACAGGCGTAGAGTCACAACCCTGTCCCAGGTATATCCGGATATTTCACATGACTCGTCCTCGCTTCCTCCCCGATAACTTCACCCTGGCGCTGGTCACGGTGGTGATCATTGCCAGTCTTCTTCCCGCCAGCGGCCAGGTGGCCGTCGGGTTTGGCTGGTTGACCAATATCGCGATTGCGCTGCTGTTCTTCCTGCACGGCGCCAAGCTGTCCCGCGAATCGATTATTGCGGGCGCGGGCCATTGGCGTTTGCACCTGTTGGTGTTCGGCCTGACGTTTGTGGCGTTTCCGTTGATCGGGCTGGCGCTCAAGCCGGTGCTGTCCCCTCTGATCGGTAAAGACCTCTACATGGGTATGCTTTATCTGTGCGCGTTGCCCGCCACGGTGCAGTCAGCCATTGCGTTCACGTCGCTGGCGCGCGGCAACATTCCGGCGGCGATCTGCAGTGCAGCCGCGTCGAGCCTGTTCGGCATCTTCCTCACACCGTTGCTGGTGACCTTGCTGTTGAACGTCCACGGCGAGGGCAGTTCGACGGTCGACGCCATCGTGAAAATCAGCGTGCAACTCTTGCTGCCGTTCGTGGCCGGTCAGATCACGCGCCGCTGGATCGGCGCCTGGGTCGGGCGCAACAAGAACTGGCTGAAGTTCGTGGATCAGGGTTCGATTCTGTTGGTGGTGTACGGCGCGTTCAGCGAGGCGGTGAACGAAGGCATCTGGCACAAGATTCCGCTCTGGGACCTCGGCGGACTGGTCGTGGTTTGCTGCATCTTGCTGGGCCTTGTGCTGCTGGCGTCCACGCTGCTGGGCAAGCTGTTCGGTTTCAACATCGAAGACCGCATCACCATTCTGTTCTGCGGCTCGAAGAAAAGTCTGGCCACCGGCGTGCCGATGGCGCAGGTACTGTTCGCGGGGAGCACGATCGGTGTGTTGATTCTGCCGCTGATGCTGTTCCATCAAATTCAACTGATGGTCTGCGCGGTGCTGGCGCAGCGTTATGCCAAGCGCAACGAGTCTGTGCCGGAGCTGATGGCGCACGTCGATCCTTGATCGGCGGGTGTACGCGTCAATGGTGTGTTGGGTGAGCTGTATCGGACTCTCGTAGAGCCGTTACTGTGTGTCTGCGATCGCTGGTGAGCTCACGAGCACCTGACTCGCTAAAGTGGACGTGAAATCGTCCGGGGGCGCTTGGTTGCCCGTCAACCAGGCGCCGCACTCCGCTCATAAAGCGCCGAATACGGCCGGATGGAGTGGGTTATTAAAAAAGCTTAAAGCGGCGACGTCAGGTCGATCGCCGTGAGGGGGTCATCCCTCCGCCAACTGTTCCTCATATTCCTTCACGTATTCGCCCGCCAACGATTCCTTCTGCTTGTCGTCCAGCAACTTCCCCGCCATTTGGAAGAATTTCTGTTCTTCTTCCTTGAGGTGGTGATGGACCTTCTCCGACAATTTCTTCGCGGTCGCCAGCCATGCGGGGCTGGACATCTCGGTTTCGTCGAGTTCTTCCATCATCTCGTCCATCTCATGGTGCTCGGAGATGGCATGGCGGCTGAGGTCGACGCCGTTGTCAAACTTCATCAACGGTATATAGAAGAAGCGCTCTTCAGCGGTCTCGTGGGCCTGAAGCTCGGCCTTGAGCTGCTCGTAGGCCTCGACACGTTCCTTGCTGTCACCATGAGTCTGGATCAAGGCATCGGCGTAGCCGCGTTGCCGGTCGTGGCTTTCTCTCAGGGCTTCGAAGATATTCATGGTGGTTCCTTAGTCGGCTGCGGGTCTGCATTAACCGCTTATGGCTAGACCGGAGCGGCGCTCAGACGTTCCATCCGGTGAAGCGGCATAAGCTTAGAGCTATACGTTTCTTTCATAATTCGTGGCGGTTTTTATAATCAAAATGACTTTAAGTCGGCGTGCTCACACCTTTTTCTCATGCCTGACGCCACGCCATGTTCAAACACTCGCCCACTCAAGGATTGCCATGTCCCTTCGCACACTCATCGTCGCTGCTGCGCTGCTGCTGGCGACCGCCACGGCGCAGGCCGAGCAAGTCATCAATATCGGTTACCAGCGTTCATCGACGCTTTGGCTGCTGCTAAAGAACGATGGCCAGATCGAGCAACGCCTGAAACCGCTGGGCTTCACCGTACAGTGGCATGAGTTCAGCAGCGGGCTGCTGAGCGCAATGAACGCGGGGAGTGTCGATCTGCATGCCGATGTGGCCGATGCGTTCGCGTTGTTCACCCAGGCGGCCAATACGCCGTTGACCTATTACGCACGTGAAAACCCGTCGCCCACTGCGCAGGCGATCATTGTTCAGGAGGGCTCGTCCATTCGCAGCGTCGCCGACCTCAAGGGCAAGCGTGTCGCGGTCTCGAAAGGCTCAGGCAGCCACTTTCTATTGATCTCAGCGCTGAAAAAAGCCGGCTTGACGCTGCAAGACATTCAGCCTGTGTACCTGGAAGCGCCGGACGGCGTGGCAGCGTTTTCAAGCGGTAGCGTCGATGCCTGGGCGATCTGGGACCCGTTCCTGGCCACGCAGCAGCGTGAGCATCATGTCCGGGTTCTGGCGGACGGCACCGACGGCGTCGCCAACTATAACCGTTTCTACGTTGCCAATACCCGCTTCGCAAAGGCGCACCCCGAGGTGCTGCAAGTGGTGTTCGACACGCTTCATGACGCTGGCCAGTGGGTCAAAGGCCACCCGCAGGAGGCGGCGAAAAACCTCGCGCCGCTGTGGGGCAATATCGCGCCGCAAACCGTGGAATTGGCCAACAGCCGTCGCAGCTACGACATCGTCCCGGTCAAGATCGATCAATTGGCCGAGCAGCAGCGCATCGCCAATTACTACTATGAAGCGAAGCTGATTCCCAAGCCGCTGAAGATTTCCGACATCGCCGTTTGGGTGCCCAAGACCAATTAAGACAGGGGAAGCATCATGAGTCGTCAAATTCACTTGTCTGCCTTCCTGCTGACCGGGCCGGTCGTCCACAGCCATGCTGTCTGGCGGCACCCGGAAACGGTCGGTCATTATCTCGACCCGGAGTACTACGCGCGCACGGCTCGGGTGGTGGAAGAGGGGCTGTTCGACTTTCTGTTTTTCGCGGATCGCCTCGCGGTGGGTGACCAGATGGGCGGCTCGCGGGATATCGCCTTGCGCTACGGCGCGCAGGACGCTACGCGTCTGGACCCGCTGCCGATCCTGTCCTACCTGGTCGGGCAGACACGCAAGTTGGGGTTGGGCGCGACGCGTTCGACCACCTATTACGAGCCCGCGCACATCGCCCGTGAGTTCGCCACACTCGATCATCTGTCCAAGGGCCGCGCCGCCTGGAACATCGTCACGTCAATGAACGACAGTGAAGGGCGCTTGTTCGGCAAGGACAAGCACCTCGAGCACGACCTGCGCTACGACCGCGCCGACGAGTTCGTCGAGGTGGCGCTGAAGCTGTGGCGCAGCTGGGCGCCGGATGCGTTGAAACTCGAGCGTGAAACCGGCGTGCTGGCCGACCCGTCGAAAATCACCTCTGTGCAGCATCAGGGCAAGTGGTTCAAGGTCGAAGGGCCACTGAACATTCCGCGTACGCCGCAGGGCCGGCCTGTGTTGATTCAGGCCGGGTCTTCGGGTCGGGGCCGCCGTTTTGGTGCGCGTTGGGCCGAGGCGATTTTCACCATCCACCCGCACCTGAAGGCGATGCACGCGTTTCGCGAGGACGTGCGCGGCCAGGTCGTACAGCAAGGACGCCACGCCGACAGTTGCAAGGTGCTGACGGCGGTCATGCCGTTCATTGGCGGCAGTGAGGCCGAGGCACGTGCCAAGCGTGACAAACACAATGCGCTGGCGCGCCCTGAACTGGGGTTGGTGACGCTCGCTTCACAGCTCAACGTTGATCTTTCGCCTTTCCCGTTGTCGGCGACCCTGGCGGACATTGCCCGCTCGCCGTCGGTTCGTCCCGCTGCAGCCGAGAAGCTGTTGATGCAAGGTGCTGAAACCACCCTGGAAGAGCTCGGCAGGATTTTTGCCAGCAGCGTTCGGGTGCCGCAACTGGTGGGCACGGGCGCGCAGATTGCCGATCAACTGGCGGACCTCTTCACCCAGGGCGGTTGCGATGGTTTTGTGATTTCACCGGCGTATTTGCCGGGCTCGTTCAGCGAGTTCGTTGAAAGCGTGATCCCGCATTTGCAGCGCAAAGGGCTGTTTCGCACAGCGTACGAGGGCTCGACCCTGCGCGAGCATTTGGGGTTGGCGGCGTTGGAGGATTGAAGGGCTCAGCTTCAGCAGCTGTCCGAAAAATCCGCAATCTGTACAGCCTTCTGACAGCATCCCCTCATCGATTACGGGCTGACATCCGAAACATGCTGCGTATGATGGGCCCGACGTTTTTCTGAAAGGGGCTGTTCTCAATGATGAAGTTTTTCGCTGCGCTGCTCTGTGTGTTCACCGGTTTTGCTCATGCCGAGCCAGCCCTGCTCACCGATCTCGCCCTGCCTTACCTCGCTGCCGCGCCCGCCGATACCAAAGACAAACCCCTTATCATCTTCCTGCACGGCTATGGCAGTGATGAGCGTGACCTGTTCGGCATCAAGGACGAGTTGTCCCCGGATTACACCTATCTGTCGGTGCGCGCGCCGCTGGAAGTTGACGGCGGCGGTTACAAGTGGTTCACGCAGGACACCGATCAGGCGGAATACGAAGGCGTGACCAGCGATGTGGACAAGAGCACCGACTTGCTTCGCACGTTCATTGAGCAAGCCACTGAAAAGTACGCCACGCAGCCCGATAAGGTGGTGCTGGTGGGCTTCAGTCAAGGCGCCATGATGAGTTATCAGATCGGCTTGCAGCATCCGGAAATGGTGCGTGGCATTGCGCCGCTGAGTGGCAAGATCCTCGCCTCCCTCAACGCTCGCCTGAAGCCCGACGATGCACTCAAGCCGCTGAAAGTCTTCATCGGTCATGGCTCGGCGGATAACCGCGTGCCGTTCGCCGGCGCGACCGATGCGCGCACGGCGTTGGAAACATTGCTGATCAGCCCGGAGTTTCATTCCTACGCGGGGGCAGGGCATACCATTACGTCGGCCGAGGTTGCCGATTTGAAGCGTTGGATTGAAGGCGTCTTGAAAGGCTGACGCGGATGATGGCTGCCGCTGCGCGCCAGATCGTCCGAGTGCGGCCCAGAGCAAGCGCGCTCTTACGCGTGCGGCAGAACCAAAAGCCTGACCGGGCACCTTCGGCAGAATCAAAGGCATCACGGGTTCATAACCCCTGACTGCCGCGAATCAGTTCATACGCCCGCCGTACCAGCGGGTTTAGGGTATTAAACTCAGTACATATAAATATCTACCGCACTCCTGCAGGGCTGCCTTGTCACCATTCCTCGTTTGAGTTTGCGACGAGCACGGCCAATGAGAAGACATGGGAAAGGAACTGAGCTTCGCGACCAGATAAACAAATCGAAGATTCGTTCGCTCGCCTATCGATTGGTTTCCAGTTCTTCTGAAATGTTGGCGACTGGCATAGAGATGAAACTCGTCCGGTTCGATTCGATTGATGAGGCTGCGATTGTGGCGAGCGAGGACTGGGACGGGAGTTTCTACCCATGGGCGGATATTCCAAGGTGGAAAGCCAAAGATCCGAAAGGATTTGATCTCGCGCTTTGGTACGACCACGAGTTATGCGGCTTATGCTACGCAACGCCGCGTCGAAGCCGGTTGACGATCAAAATCATCTTACTGGAGGGAAAACCTGACAGTGATCACCCTCTGAAGGGACTGATTGCTCCGCTCGCGCTTTTGGCCGTGGATTTTTATGCCCGATTGCTGGGCTGCAAAGAAATAGCGATTCAGCAACCGGAGCCCGGTGCGATTGAGTATTACAGGGCGCTGGGATTCCAGCTCGATAGCAGCGGTCGCCTTGTCATTTCAGTTGGTGACTCCTAAGATGGCCTCTATAGGTCCCACCGACGAGGTGTTTATGAGCGCTCGAATACGCGGAACGAAAGAGCCGACGGCTGTTAACGTCCGGGTGAAAGCGGTGTCCTTTCCGACGGAGCTCTCCGACACCCAGAAGCATTTCCTGCGTGTGGGTATGACCCACGGCAAGGAACTTGAGCCCGCAGGGCCCATGGCAGGACCCAGCGCCTGAACCTGACAGAAACCGCCAGCAATGGCGGTTTTTTTATGGGTGGTGCAAACAGGCTTCAGTTCAAAACCCCGCCTTACCCACCGAAGCACCACCGTCGACAAACAAGGTCTGCCCGGTAATGAACCCGCTCTGTTCGGAGAGCAGGAAGGCGATCGCCGAGGCGATTTCTTCGGGTTGGCCGAAGCGGCCCATGGGCACGCCGGACAGGTAGCGTTTTTCGCCTTCACTGCCCGCCGGGTTGTTCTGCCGGAACAGCTCGGTTTCGGTCGGGCCGGGGGCGATGGCGTTGACGGTAATGCCGGTCTGCGCCAGTTCCAGCGCCCAGGAGCGGGTGAAGCTGATCAGCGCGGCTTTGGCGGCGGCGTAGGCCGTGCGTTGGGTGATGCCGAGCACGGTCAGGCTGGAGATGTTGACGATCCGGCCCCAGCCTTGTTCGCGCATGTTGGGCAGCAAGGCTTGGGTGGCGAGCAGGGCTGAGTGCAGGTTGACACTCATCACGGCATCGAAGTCGTCCAGCTCGATCTGCCCGAGCGGCTGCGGACGCACCAGGCCGACGTTGTTCACCAGTCCATCGAAGCGATAGTGCTGCGCCAGCTCGGTCAGATCGCAGCGGGTCTGGTCTTTGTCGCTCAGATCAAGCTCTTTGAGAACGCCCGGAAAAGTCGGGTCGTCGGCGTGTCGGGCGATGCCGACCACGTGATGACCGGCGGCCGCCAGGTGTTCGGACAGCGCACGGCCAATGCCTTTGCTGGCGCCGGTGATCAGGAAGGTGCGGGAGGTCATGAATAGTGCTCCGTAAGATTGGAAAGGGTTCAGATCGGAGTGCATCCCCGTGGGAGCGACTTCATTCGCGATCGGCCAGTGCATCCGACCTTTTCTTGTCGGCTGTAGGATCGCCGCGTGAATGAATTCGCACAGGGACAGTGTCCGTCTGGCTATCGGGCGCTTAGAAAGATCGTGACCGGGACGTCGAGTTTTTGAGAAACGCGAGCAGCGCGATGAGCGGGAATGCACTCCCCGCGATGACGATCCAGGTCCAGCCGCCGTGGTCATACAGCGCGCTGGCGATCACCGAACCGGTGGCGCCGCCGACAAAAATGCTGGTCATGTACAACGCGTTGAGGCGGCTGCGGCTTTTGGCGTCCAGGGCGTAGACCGAGCGCTGGCCGAGGACCATGTTCATCTGCACGCAGAAGTCCAGGACGATGCCGGTCACCGCCATGCCGATCACCGCATACGCTGGAATGATCAGGCTGGGCAGAAAGCTCAGGGCGGCGAAGAGCATGGCGCACAGGCTGGCAACTCGCGTGTGTCCGGCATCCGCCAGACGCCCGGCAATCGGCGCGGCAACGGCGCCAATCGCACCAACCAGCGCGAAAATGGCGATCTGGCTCTGCGACAGGCCATGGTTGCGCGCCAGTTCCAGCGGCACAGCTGTCCAGAACAGGCTGAACGTGGCAAACATGCAGGCCTGATAGAGCGCCCGTTGGCGCAAGACCGGCTGCTTGCGCAGGAGTGTCCACAGCGATGTCAGCAATTGCCCGTAGCTGGCATTGTGCGCGGGTTGATGCCGGGGAATGGTCGTCGCCAACACCACGCTGATCACCAGCATGACCGCCGCAGCCGTCCCGAACACCGCACGCCAGCCAAAGTGGTCGGCGATGATGCTGGAGGCCGGTCGGGCCAGCAAAATGCCCAACAGCAGGCCGCCCATGATGCTCCCAACCACGCGTCCGCGTGTTTCCTCGGGCGCCAAATGCGCGGCCAACGGAATCAGGATCTGCACCGCGACCGAACTGAAGCCCACCAGCAGCGACGCCAGCAGAAACAGATTGGGCGTCTGTGCAAAGGCAGCGCTCAGAAGGCTCAGAATGGCCACGCCAGTGGTGATGATCATCAGACGGCGGTTTTCCAGCAGATCACCCAGCGGCACGAGGAAGAACAGCCCCAGTGCGTAACCGATCTGCGTCAACGACACGATGAAACTGGCCAGCGTGCTGGACAGCCCGATGTCAGGCGCGATCAAGCCGATGATGGGTTGGGCGTAGTAGATGTTGGCAACGATTGCGCCACAGCAGAACGCGAACAGTACGGCCAGGCCCTTGGTCATCGTCGCACCGGGGTTGGCGTGGGGCATGGAAGTCATGCGGATCTCGACTGGCATTGCAACGGGCCGCGAAAACGCGCTGCCACGCTGCACAGAAAGGAAGGGTCAAAGGCTAACGCTTTTTCGTTGCGTTAAGAAGCGCTGTCAGGTGGATATGTTTTATGCATAAAAGGAATGGTGCCGATGCGCATGCTCTGCACCTGTCGCTCCGCCGAAACTTTTCCTCCCTCGCCCCGGTCATTCCTACACAGACTCCACAGACTCATCCCATAAGGAATCACGCGATGGCTCGTTCAATCTGGAAAGGCGCGATCAGTTTCGGGCTGGTGCATATTCCGGTCGCGCTGGTGTCGGCGACGTCCAGGCAGGGCGTTGACTTCGACTGGCTGGACAAGCGCAGCATGGACCCGGTGGGCTACAAGCGGATCAATAAAGCCACGGGCAAGGAAATCACCAAAGAGAACATCGTCAAGGGCGTGCAGTATGAGAAAGGCCGCTATGTGGTGATCAGTGAGGAGGAAATTCGCGCTGCTCACCCCAAGTCCACGCAGACCATCGACATCTTCGGTTTTGTCGACAGCAAGGACATTCCGCTGCAAAACATCGACACGCCTTATTTCCTCGCGCCCGACAAGCGTGGCGAGAAGGTCTACGCTCTGTTACGACAGACGTTGGTAGATACCGGTAAGGTGGCGCTGGCCCATGTCGTGATCCGTACCAGCCAGCACCTCGCCGCCGTCATGCCGCTGGAGTCAGCCATCGTTCTGGTGCTGTTGCGCTGGCCTTCTGAAGTGCGCGGGCTCGACACGCTGGATCTGCCCAAGGAGGCGACCGACGTCAAACTGAGCAAGAGTGAACTGGACATGGCAAAACGCCTGGTCAAGGACATGAGCACAGAGTGGACGCCGGACGCTGAAGAATACCGTGACACGTTCCAGGACCAGATCATGGCGCTGGTCGAGACCAAAGCCCGGGAAGGCAAGATCGAGGATGTGGAAACCGACGCTGGGGAAACCGAGCGCAAATCCGCTGATGTCATCGATTTGACTGAGTTGCTCAAACGCAGCCTGGGTGGCCGTGGCGGTTCCGGCAAGGCCCCCGTCAAAACCAAACCTGCCAGCAAGAGCAAAACCGCTGCCGACGATGAAGACGTTCCGGCCAAACGGCGCGCCCCTGCAAGGAAGAAAGCGACCAAGGCATCCTGAGAAGCGATGCCCAGGTTGATAAGGAAAATGCAGAGGTCTAATCGATCATGGCAAAACCTGTGAGTGAGTACACCCGCAAGCGCAATTTCGACATCACCTCCGAGCCTCCTGAAACCGCAGGCCGGGCTCGCGGAAGCAAAGGCAAGGCGCTGAGCTTTGTTATTCACAAGCACGATGCGCGCAACCTGCATTACGACTTTCGACTTGAACTGGATGGCACGCTGAAAAGTTGGGCGGTGCCCAAAGGCCCAAGCCTTGACCCGAAGAACAAGCGTCTGGCGGTTCATGTCGAAGACCATCCATTGGGCTATGGCAGTTTCGAAGGCAGCATCCCGGAGGGGCAATACGGGGCCGGTGACGTGATCGTCTGGGACCGGGGGATCTGGGAACCCCATGGCGATCCACAGGAAACTTACAAGGCGGGCAAGCTTAAATTCACCTTGATCGGTGAAAAGCTTACTGGCGACTGGGCGTTGGTGCGCACGCATTTGCCCGGCAGCGGCGACAAGGAGCAGTGGTTGTTGATCAAGGAGAAGGATGAGGCGGTGCGTTCGGCAGACGAGTACGACATCCTCGCCGACAAGCCAGAGAGCGTGGTCAGCGGCGCGACCGTGGGCGAAGGCCGAGCCCCGGCAAAATCCACTCAGCGCAAGACGGCGGTGTCTAAGTCTGTCGAGGCGAATAAGTCGGCTGGCCAGACTTCCGGGACGGCGGCGAGCAAGCGGTCCGCAACGAAGAAAACCCAAGTCAAAGTCCCGAAAAAACTCTCGCCGCAGCTTGCCACGCTGATGGCTACGCCCCCCGAAGGCGAATGGCTATACGAAATCAAATTCGATGGCTACCGGATCATGACGCGGATTCTCGACGGCGACGTCCGGCTGATCACCCGTAATGGCCATGACTGGACTGAACGGTTGCCATTGCAGGCCAAGGCCATCGCGGATCTGAACTTGGGGGACGGTTGGCTCGACGGTGAGATGGTGGTCCTTAACGAAGATGGATTGCCGGATTTTCAGGCGTTGCAGAACGCTTTTGACATCGGCCGCAGCAAGGACATCGTCTATTACCTGTTTGACGTCCCGTTCCTGAATGGCGAAGACCTGCGCGACAAACCGGTGGAAGAGCGTCGCGCCACCCTGAAAAAAATGTTGGGCAAGAAAAGCCGGTTGCTGCGTTTCTCCGATGCGTTTTCCGCCAGCCACCGCGACATTGTGGAAAGCGCCTGTCTGTTGTCCCTTGAAGGGGTGATCGGCAAGCGTGCGGGCAGCGCTTATCAATCACGGCGCAGTCCGGACTGGATCAAGCTCAAGTGCAAGCTGCGCCAGGAGTTCGTCATCGTCGGCTTCACCCAGCCACAGGGAACGCGCAGCGGGTTTGGCGCGTTGTTGCTGGCGGTCAACGAGGAAGGGGCCGGACTTGTGTACGCCGGACGGGTCGGCACCGGCTTCAATCAGAAAATGCTCGGCGACTTACTCGAACAGATGAAGCCGCTTGAGCAGGACGCCTCGCCGCTGGCGAAAAAACTCACCAGCAGCCAGGCGCGAGGCGTGCACTGGATCAAGCCGACGCTGGTCGGTGAAGTGGAGTTCGGTGAGTGGACCCGCGAGGGCATCATTCGTCATGCGGCCTTTATCGCGCTGCGCAGCGACAAGCCTGCCAGCGAGGTGGTCCACGAGTACCCCAAGACGCCGGTGGACATCAAGGCACCCTTTAAGCCGAACGCCTCTAAAACCGGTGCGACCAAGGCGGGTGCTTCCAAGGCGTCCGCGACCGCCGGGGCGATTACCGAGAAGCCCAAGCCTGCCAGCAAGCGTGCCGGCAAAGACAAGGTCGACGTGGCGGGCGTGATGATCAGCCATCCTGAGCGCGTGATCGACACGCTGAGCGGCCTGCACAAAATCGACCTGGCGCATTTCTACGAATCGATTTCCGACTGGATCCTGCCGCACCTGGATCACCGACCGGTAGCCTTGCTGCGCTGCCCTGAGGGTGTCGAGGGCGAGCAGTTTTTTCAGAAGCATTCCGAGCGATTGGCGATCCCGAACATCAAGCAGCTCGACCCGAAGCTCGACCCCGGTCATGCGCGCCTGATGGAGATCGACAGCGTTCAGGCGCTGGTCGGTGCGGCCCAGATGGGCACCATTGAATTACACACCTGGGGAGCGACGTACGACAAGATCGAGCTGCCGGATCACTTCGTGCTCGACCTTGATCCGGACGAGGCGCTGCCGTGGCGCAGTATGATCGAGGCCACGCAAATGACCTTGTCGGTGCTGGACGAATTGGGCTTGGATGCCTACATCAAGACCAGCGGCGGCAAGGGCATGCACGTCATCGTGCCGCTGGCGCGCAAGGCTGAATGGGACACGGTCAAGGCGTTCGCCAAAGCGCTGGCGCAGTTCCTGTCGCACCAGTTGCCAGAGCGCTTTACCGCGACTTCCGGGCCAAAGAATCGGGTCGGCAAGATCTTCGTCGACTACTTGCGCAATACCCGGGGCGCCAGCACCGTGGCCGCGTATTCCGCCAGGGCAAGACCGGGCCTGCCGGTTTCGGTGCCGATCACTCGGGACGAACTGAGCAGCCTCAAATCATCGACGCAATGGAACATCGGCAACCTGCAAAAACGCCTGCGCAAACTAAAGGCCGATCCGTGGGCGGGTTATAAAAATACCCAGCGCATCACCCAACCGATGTGGAAGCGATTGGGGGTGAAGGCGCCGTGATCCGGTGGCGTCCCCGGGATTTGAGGCAGCCATCAGACCTGTGGGAGCCGGCGTGCTGGCGAAAGCGGGGTGTCAATCACCGTCGATGTACCTGACCCACCGCATTCGCTGCCCTCGTAACCTCGGACGTCTCCTACAGGGTAAGCGTCGTCCCGTAGTGGCGGGCATCGCATCTGTGTGCCGGCTTGCTGGCGAATGCGGTCGTTCAGGCAACATCGATGTCACTGACCCACCCCAACGTTCACAGGCAACGCAGGACACACTCACTGCCACCCAAGGTTTCAGGAAACAGGGGGTTCGAGCTTCCGGCGAAACTGTCCCGGCGCCATGCCATAGGTGTCCTTGAAGACTTTACTGAACGCCGCCTGGGACTGATAACCGACCTGGGCAGCGATATCGCTCAGGCCGCTTTGCGAGCGGCTTAACAAACCATAGGCGCGCTGCATGCGCACCTGCGTGAGCAGGGTCCAGGGCGAGGTACCGCTGAGCTTGCTGAACGCCCGCATGAAAGTGGCGCGAGACATGCTCGCCAGCTCTGCCAGCGCTTCGACGGTCCAGTCATGGGCCGGGTCTTCAAGCATCGCCTGCCAGGCACGACCCAAGCGTCTATCGCTGAGCAGCGCGAGGCTGCCCTCACTTTGCGGGGACTGTTGCAGGTGCGCGCGCAGCACAAGGGTAAACAACGCCGAGGTCAAGGCGTTAACCATGAACTGGCCACCTGCCTGATTGCCATCGGCCTCGCTGCGCAGCAATGCAACGAGTGAGGGCAGGGGATCGCCGACGCTGAGCGACTGTGTGGAAATCAGCAGGTGATCGGGCAGGGCCGACAGCAGCATCGAGTCTGGCTGGTAAAGAAAGCGCCCGCAGAGCAGGTCCAGCTCCTGGCCGTTGCCGAAGCGTTGCACGGTCAACAAGCCGCCTTCCTCTCTCTGCGGACGGGACGGCGACACCCGTTCCCCGCGACTAAGGAGCAAATGACTGACCCCGGTGGGCAGCACGAGGATGTCGCCGGCAACCAGCCTCAACCGCCGACCGTCCTGCAGTTCGATCCGGCACTCTCCCGCCAGAACGATGTGGTAAGGCGCGATACCGCTGGCTGTCTGATCATGGTCCAGCGCCCAGTCGCCCTGAAACTGGCAGCGCAGGTCAAGGCTTCCGCGGACGTCGGCTAAAGTGATGAGTGTGTCGATGGCGTTCATATGCGACTTTCAGACAAAGAAATGAGCCAAACGAGCAAGTTACACGAACGCCCTTGGCGGACACTGTTTGTGTTCCCGGCGCAGTCTAGTCGCCGCTCTCAGGAGATACCACCATGTTCAGCAATTGGTCCGACCTCGTTTCCACCATTAAGCAATCCTTTGGTTCGCTGTCCAAATCCAACCCGAAAATGGTCAAAGCCTACATGGCCCTTGGCGATGCCGCCGCAGAAAACAACGTGCTCGACGCGAAAACCCGCGAGCTGATCTCCCTGGCCGTGGCCATTACCACTCGCTGTGATGGCTGTATCGGCGCCCACTCCGAAGCCGCCATCGCGGCCGGCGCGACCCGCGAAGAAGTAGCAGCCGCACTGGCCACCGCGATCTCGCTGAACGCGGGCGCAGCGTACATCTACTCGATGCACGCGCTGGAAGCGTATGACGCGTTGAAGAAATAAGGCGGGAATTTGCTGGCTGCAGTCGTTTGGCTTGCCCACGGTGCCTACCTCGCGAGCGCCACCGCGGGCAAGCCGCGCTGCTACTGCGTCAACATTGTTGGGAATAGTCTTCCCGACAAAACGAGCAGGACGAATAGGACCAGCAACACGACGAACCCTGTCACCGTTGGGATCGTCGCACAGCACTTAAGGTATGTCGGCATGCGCCTTACATCATCAGGATCGGCAAGCCCGCGCTTAGCGTAAAGATTGGTGAAGAGTAGTACGCCTGTCGCCATGGCCAGCCTGTATTGACGACCAACCAAGCCTGCACTTCTACATTGCCGTTTTGCATCGACGCTAAGTTTGCTGTTTCCCAGTGCTTGTTCAATTTGCTCAAGTCTGAATAGCGCGACCCAAACCAGTATGGCTGCGTCAACGATTCCGACGAAGGTGGCAAGGGTAATGCCTATATCAAGTACAAAATTAACGTTCATCAACGGTTTCGTTCAAAACGCTGCCGACAGCTATTCCAAATGCCCAAAGCTTTTTCCACTGAGGGTCAAGCACTTCCAATCTTAGCCATTAGCCAGAGACTCACAGCCCCCAGCAGTAACATGCAACTCCCCAATATCGGGCCCGCTGTCCAGATACGCAGGCTTAGCGGTACCTGATCGGTTTCATCCCGGTCTATTAACCCTCGTTTTTCAAGTAACACGCTCAATGTGAAAACCAGCGCCACGGCGCCCAGCCTGTTCAGCCTTGTGATCGGACCATTGCCTTTCCACAGGCGTTTTGTGTCCGAAATGATTCGGCAACCGGTGAGGTACTGCTCGGCGGTGGGGAGTTTCCAATATGCCGCGAACAACAGGAGAATCAGGTTCAGCATCGTTAAGCCGCATATGACAATGGCAACCCAGCCGGAGGTGTCGTTATTCATCGTTCAACATGCTCGAAGAGTTTTTCGCCTGCCTGTTCACCGAAGTGAGGAGGCGACAATAAAGACGCGACTTAGCACGTGTCATTAGACAAACGGCCAAAAACGGCATGACTACGAGCTTTTCGGAAAGCCCCTACGGAGGGCGTTCCGAGACATTAGCTGGTCAGTGCGTAATGCATTTGCTTCCCAGGAACACCGCAGGTGGGCAAGGCAAGGCAGACGCATGGCGTTGAGCGATGTTCATCCCGTCGACGCGCGACTGCCGCCCGATTCCGCCGGGTAGAACTCCCCCCTGAGCCCCAAAACCTGCAAGCGCTGACGCAGTTCTTCCTCGACGTTCAGCACCTGGTCCGGATCATCGATGTCGTCGAGAACGAGCCAGACGCCCGCTACGTTTTGGTCGTGCGTGCCTTCGCTGAGCATGTCGTGAGTGAACGTGTCGTTCGCGCGCCAGAGGCATAACTCGTCTTCTTTATGGCCACTTTCGGCCAGCGCTTGCGCCGTCGTGAGCCAGACTTCCTTGTACGGACGCAGGTCTGCTTCGGCGAGTTCTTCGAGTGTGATCACTGTCTTCATGTCGTGCGCTCCTTTCAGTGCTTAATGTGTGACGTACGCCGAGCGAGGAGCGTTCCCGAAAACTTGCGCGGGCGGACGAACTGGCCGTTGAACCGACGCTGGCCGACAGTGGTCGATCAACCATTGGCTGCCGAGTCCTCTTCATCGGGAGGTTCGCAAAAGGAAAGTGCCATGACCGAATCAACGCTGTTTACACGCAGACGATTACTCGCGCTGGCCGCCGGTGTGTCGGCTGCGCTCGCGTTCGACCGTGCAGCAGGTGCAGGTTTGCCGTCATCCAACACACGTTCCGACACGCCGTCCGACCCGCAAGGAGAATCCAACATGTTGACCCGAAACATCCCTTCCAGTGGCGAGGCGCTGCCGATGATCGGTGTGGGCACCTATCGCGGTTTCGATGTCGAGCCTGGCAGCGACGCGTATAAGTTCTTGCCCGGCGTTCTCGACGAGCTGTTGCATGCGGGCGGTACGGTAATCGACAGCTCGCCCATGTATGGCCGTGCCGAGCAGACCACCGGTGAGCTGCTGGCGATTCATCAACCGCGTTCTCCGGCGTTCCTTGCGACCAAAGTCTGGACCCGGGGGCGGGAGGAGGGGATTGTGCAGATGGAGGCTTCGTTTCGTCTGCTGCAAACCGACCACATCGACCTGATGCAGATCCACAACTTGCTGGACTGGAAAACCCATCTGCCCACGCTGCGGGAATGGAAGGAGCAAGGTCGCATTCGCTACATCGGTATCACCCATTACACCTCGTCGGCGTATGACGAGGTCGAAGCGGCGCTCAAGGCCGAGTCCTTCGATTTTCTGCAGATCAACTATGCGCTGGATGACCGCGCCGTCGAATCGAGGCTGCTGCCGTTGTGCCGCGAGCGCGGTGTCGCAGTGATCTGCAATCGGCCGTTCGGCGGCGGCGGTTTGCTCGGGCGTCTACGGGACACGCCATTGCCGGGCTGGGCAGGGGAGGTGCAAGCCAGGAGCTGGCCGCAGTTGGCGCTGAAATTCCTGATTGCCCATCCCGCCGTGACCTGTGCGATCCCGGGAACGGGCAACCCGAAGTACATGAAAGAAAATGCCGGCGCGGCGATGGGACCGTTGTTGACCGATGCCCAGCGCCAGCAGTTGATTGCGTTGGCGGGGTGAGGGTAGCGCTCGGTATGGCACCCTACACCTGTGGGAGTGAGCTTGCTCACGAATGCGGTGTGTCAGCCACATCAATGTCGACTGACACTCAGTCTTCGTAAGCAAGCTCAATGCCACAGGTGTTCGGTGCGGCATGATCCTGCTCAGGATCCGTCAGCGTTTAACCGGCGCCGGCAGTGTCACCAGCTTCACGTACTCATTCCAGAACCCTGGCTGATCTACCGCGAACACCACCTGGGCCTTCTGGGCGCCGACCGGTGCGCCTTTTTTGTACCCCATCGAACGGCCGTAATCCGGGCCGAAATGGGCGTCGACATCCACCCACAGCTCCTTCGATTCAGTGACCAGTTCCGGGTGCACCAGGAACAGTGCAGGCAGGCTGTCCCACGTGAAGCTGTGATGGTTCGGGTCCTTGTCGAACTGAGGCCCGAGCACTGTTTTGTACAGATCAGGGATCACGCCTTTCTGCGACACGATACGCGTGTACACCGACGCGTCGAACACGACTTTTTCGCAGACGTCGTTGGGGAAGATCACGTGCTCGATCGGCGAGCGCAGGACGATTTTTGCCGCCTCCGGGTCGAACCACCAGTTGAATTCCGCGGCGGGCGTGGTGTTGCCAGGAATCTCGATGGCGCCGCCCATGTAGACGATGCGCTTGATCAGCGGCACGATCTCCGGCGCGCTGCGGATCGCCAGGGCAATGTTGGTCAGCGGGCCCACGGCGAGAATCGTCACCTCATGCGGGTTTTTCTTCACGCTGTCGATGATGAACTGCACGGCGGATTCGCTGCGCAGTTTTGTGTGCGTCGCCAGGCCGTCGGGTGGCGCGATCAGTTGTGAGGCAGAGGTGGGACGCGGGCTTTTGAATGCCCCCGGCCAGCCGGAACCGAACAGGGCTTTTTCCTGTTCATAAGAAGCGAAGTCGTGCAACAGCGGATAGGCCGCGCCGGAGTAAACGCCGATCTCCTTTTCTACGCCCATGCGCTCGACGGCCTTGAGCGCGTCGACCTGCTCCTGATCGACCCAGGCGTTGCCGCTGACCAGCGTCATGCCCAGCAGGTCGATGCGTTTTTGCGCGTGCAGCTGCGCGAGCATGATGAAGGCCTGACCGTCATCGTTGAGCACGTTGAAGTCGGTATCGAAGATCACCTTTTCCGCCGCGTGCAGCGAGGTTGCGGACAGGCCGAGTGTCAGGGCCAGGGCACAGCTTTTCAGAAACGCCTGCATGAGTGGTGTCCACCGTTGTTATTGGAGAAATACAGGCCCTGTAGGAGCGCGCTTGCCCGCGATT
>Ga0308163_10000890_pt1 | contig 39980 bp, 33 predicted proteins | sample PhyTR1_FD_201037 | JGI IMG/M metagenome (GOLD analysis project Ga0308163, IMG submission 201037) | Phyllosphere microbial communities from UC Gill Tract Community Farm, Albany, California, United States - DLSLT.R1 | ecosystem: Host-associated > Plants > Phyllosphere > Unclassified | place: USA... | reverse complement strand
AGATCCGCGTCTTCACCGGAATGTTGGCGGCGGCACTGGCCAACGAGGACTTTAGTTGAACAGTTTTTTCAGCTTCTCGCCGACGTTGATTTTGTTGTTGGACGGCGTAGCCGTCTGGACGGCCGGATCCGCCGCCGCCAGCCATACCAGCTTGGGCTCCGACTGCACTGGTGACCGCAACTTCAGATATGCCTTGAAGTCCCCGGGGTGAATCATCACGCCGTCTTCACGCACCAGTTGCGGCGTCCCCGTGACTTTAACGCCAGCCACCTTCATCAGCGACGACAAGTAGTGCACGTCGCGCTCGGCCTTCGCGGCATCGATGCCGCACTGGCGTGGCGCCGGCAACTCGTCGGTGGCCCAATAGTGTTTCCACGCCTGCCCATTGTCCGGTGCGCACCAGATCTGGGACACGCCTTGCCATGCCTCCTGCCCGCCAGCCTTGATGGGCCGCAACGACGACGGCACTACATAGAACGCGAGGTTATTGTTGGGACCCACTTTGCTGAACTGCTGTTCGAACATCTTGCAATACCCGCAGTCGAGCGCGGAAAACATCAGCATCTTGCGGCCGCCGCCGTCGCCATAGCTGACCTTGATCAGCTTGTCGTATTCGATCGCCGACATCATCTCGGCGCGCAGCGCGTCGCGCTCGTGCGTGGTGATCGGACGCGGCTGCGCGCCGCTGGGGGAATACACCCGCATCTCGTTAACGTCGCCCCACAGCGTGCCGGCTTCGTTGACGAAGCCGGCGAACTCGCCCTTGGAAGTGGTCAACACATACATGCCGCGCACCAGCGACGGCGTCGCCTGCGTGGTCTTCTGGTCGAAACTTGGAGCCAGCCTGGCGGTTGCGGCGTTGGCAAATAAATTCTGCACGGCGGAGCGTCCGTCCGCCAGCGCCGGCGCCGGCAAAGCCGCCGCGACGGCCGCGACGCAGGCCGCGCGCCCGATGACGCGTCCATAGCCCGATAACTTCGATACTGCCCCCTTGATCGCCAACCCGCCCATATGCTGCCCCTTTGATTGGAATTGCCGGCGCGCACGATTCGAGGGATCGAAACGTCAACGCGAACATAGCAATAACAAATTATTGCATATTTAGCCAGATTGGGACGTTCGACAACGTCAGCGCCCGGACTTTCCCGCCTTGGGCGGCGTGACGATCGGTTTGATCGCGCAGATCGGATTCTTCGGATCGGCGCAGCAGGTCAGCAGCTGGTTCAGCGATTCCAGATTGGCCTGTTCCCAAAACTCCTTGCTTTGCCCGTTATTGACCGGCATCCAGTGACTCAACGGATAGCTTTTGGACAACGCGTTGCCATCCTTGGCCGGTATCTTGCCGGCCGCCATCGGCACGAACTGCGAGCAACTGGCCTGGTCGCCAATGCGGTGGCAACCAACGCAGGTGTTGTCGCGTGTGCTGATGCTGTTCGAATGCCACTGCGCGAATTCCTTGCCGATGTTGCTGTAGCGCCCCAGCGGATCGGCCGGCAGCAGATACTTGAGCTGCCCGATCCACGGGCTGTACATGAAGGGATCGGCGTCATGGCAGCTCAGGCAGTTTTTCGACGCCGTGGCCGCCGGCGCCCACCAGAACTGCCCGGCGGAGATACGCTGTGCCGGCGGTGCCTTTTCGTTTGGCGGTGGCACGCGCGAGGCGTCGAAGCCGGTCTTCTGGCCCGGCTTGCCCTCGGCATGGAACCAGCAGGTGTCACCGGTATCGATGTTGTGGGCGACGATGTCGACCTCGTCGAAGAATTTACTGTTCGGGTCGCGCAACTGTTCGCGCCGGCACATGGCCGAGATCTGCGTCTTGCCGTAGGACAGATTGAGCAAGCGGGAGTACGGCGTGCATTGACCGAACGAGTCGTCCGCATACGGCAGCAGCGCCGGCCGGTCGCACGTCATGCCCGGCTTGTAGTCGGACGGCGTTTTGCCATCGACGGTGATCGGCACGATGGTACCGTCCAGACAGTTAAAGGCCGGAATCTGCCCGATCATGTCGGCGCAGACCTGACCGTACTCGACCGCGCTCTGCTTGCTGTACTTGCTGACGGCGGCCTGGGGCGCGGCCTGCGCCATGCCCAAGGTAGCGGCCAGCAGCACGACCGGAATCAATGACAGCAGTGTTGACACGCTCATAACTGCACCCCGCCGCCTTGTGTGTAGGGCAAGGCCACCTTGCGGATCGCCTCCATGTAACGCACATAGCCGGTGCAACGGCACAGGTTGCCGCCGACCCAGGTCTCGATCACCTCGTCGAGCTGCGAGGCAGGCACCGGCGCGCGCTTCAGGTGCGACAGCATGGCCGTGGCGGCCATCAAAAATCCGGGCGCACAGTAGCCGCACTGGAACGAGAAGTTCTCCAGGAAGGCTTGCTGCAGCGGCGCCAGCGCCTGCTCCGAACCCAGGCTCTCGACCGTGTAGATCGACATGTTCTCGACCGCGCTGACCGGCGTCGAGCAGGACAAGGTTTTTTCGAGCACATCGTTCGTACCCTCGCGGGTGGCGACGGTGCAGGCGCGGCAGACGCCGATACCGCAGCAGAATTTGGTGCCGGTCAGGTCCTGGCGCTCGTGCAAAAAATCAATCAGCGCCATGTCGGCGTCGCCGGCGTCGGCTTGCACCGGCTTGTCGTTGATGTGAAAACGGATGGGCTGTGTCATGTCAGGGACTCCAGGACGGTACGCGCGGTGACCGGCGTCGTCGTATAGCGTTTGCCGCCGGTAGCCATCGCCAGCGCGTTCAGGATGGAAGGACCGATCGGGCACATCACCGCCTCGGCGATGCCGCGCGCGGTGGTTTCGCCCGGCGCCGGCGGCAGCACGATCAATTCCTGTTGCGGAATATCGGTCGAGCGCGCGATGGCGTAGCGGTTCAGGTTCCAGGTGCCGTTGCCCGGCCCGGTGCGATCGTTCGGACAATGCTCGAGCAGCACATTCCCCAGCGCCATCGCTATCGCCCCCTGCGACTGGCCGGACACCATCTGCGGACAATGCTGGACGCCGGCGCTGAGCACCGAGACCACCGACTCGACCGCGATCACGCCGGTGCGTGGGTCGATCGTGGCCGCCACCAGCGAACCGCAAGGCGCGTAGGTGGTGCGGCCGAAACGGAAGTTGATGCTCGGCGGATTGAGCACCTCGCCGCGCGCGATCGGCTGCAAGGTATCGACCGTCAGGCCCATCGCGACATAGTCGAGCGGCAAGGTTGTCGCGCCGCTGCGGAAGCTAAACGGCGCCGTGGCAAAGCCGCCCACGTAACTGGCGTGCACCACCGCCACCATCGGCAAGCGCATCCGCATGGCCTGCTTGACCAGCGCCGACCACGGCAACGACCCCACGCCGTCCGCGTGCAGCCGGTTGTCCTTCCAGCTCAGCGCGGCGGCCGGCACCTCGCGGCCCCAGATGGCGTTGGCCGCCGGCAGCAAGGTCTGCAAAATCAACGCCAGGCCCGCCTGCTCGACCACGTGATATTGGTAGAAGGCGCCCAAGCAGGCACTGGCCGAGCCGGATGCCTTGAGCACGTAATTCTGCGGCACCGGCGCGGGCGGCTTGGGCTTGGTGGTGGTCAGGTTCAGCGAATCGAACAGCTGGGTCTCGCCCATGTTGATGCTGTTGGCGTTGCGGCCGAGATAGGACGCCGGCGCCAGGCCGAGCGCGGTGGCGGCGCCGTTGCCCATGTCGATATACGGGGTGTAGATGGTGATGGTGCCGGTCGGCTCGATCTGCACGGCGGCAAACATGCCGTCGCCGCCGGTGCCATAGGCCTCGTTCGACAGCGCGAAGCCGACGCCGTACAGCAGCCCCTGGCGCTGCCTGGCCTGCTGCGTCAGCTTGCGGTTTTGCCACAGCGGATGCCGTTCCAGACGTTGCAGCATTTCTTCCAGTTGCAGCTCCTGCAGTATCGGCGCGCCGGTCACGGTGGCGCCCCGGCCCTTGCCCAGCAGGTTGCGCCGGCGCAGTTCGAACGGATCGATGTTGAGCGCCTGCGACGCTTCGTCGAGCAAGGTCTCGATCGCCATGAAGGCTTGCGGCCCGCCAAAGCCGCGCTGCGAACCGCCCATCAATTGCGGCGTCTGCATCGACCTGGCGTTGGCGATGGCGCGAGGGGTGTTGTAGCAGCTCATCGAGCTGAGCGCGGCCAACTGCGCCACGAACGGCGTCAGGTTCATCTGGTCGCCACCATTGAGCGTGAAATCGCAACGCAACGCCTGGATCTTGCCGTTGGCATCGACCGCCAGCGTTTCGCTGAAATCCGTCTCGCAACGCTTGAGGCCGACCTGGAACTGCTCGAAACGGCTTTGCGCCCAGCGCAGCGGCCCGCTCGAAAACGGCGCCGCCAGGGCCAGGTACATCGAAAACAGCGACGAATCGCGCCCGCCGAAACCGCCGCCGGGATAGCACGACAACAGATCGATGTCCTTGACCGGGTAGGCGCTGCCATCGAAGATATCGACCGCGTTTCTCAGGTCGCCGCTGGGCGACTGCGTGCCCAGCACCAGGTTCAGTTGCCGGGTGGCCGGGTCGTACCAGGCCAGTCCCGACTCCGGCTCCATGAACATCGGATCGATGGTCTGCGTGTAAAACTGGCGCGTGAAAGTCGGCCAGGTCTTGCTGTCGATCGTCGCCGTGATGCCGGCGGCCACCGCGTCTTTGGACGCCGCGTAGTTCGGCGTGTAGACATAGTTGAAGTTCTTGGCGTCGTCGCGGATATAACTGGTGGGCGGTGTGTACGTACCGGTCGCGGGCGCGGTGGCGACCGGGGCGCCGTATTTGATCACGTCCGGATTAAATTGCAGAATTTTGACGGCGCGGCGGTAGACATCGAAATTAGCGAAAATCAGCATCGCCACCGGCTGCCCGAAAAAGTCGGCGGGCTTGCCGATGGTGGCCAGGAACGGGCTGTTCATGCCGTCGGCCAGCTTCAGATTCTTGTCGACCAGGGCCTGGGCGTCGATCACCGCGACCGGACGCAAGCCGGCGGGCAGCATGCCCAGGTCGTAGCCGTTCACCACCTGATCGTAGCGGTCGCAGCGCACCGCGTACAGGAACTGCTCGTTCTGCGGCCAGTCCTTGAAATCGCGCGCCTTGAAATCGCGCGCGTAGATTTTTTGCCCCAGCACCTTCTGCATGCCGTCGATGCGCCACCGGGCCCGACCGGGCTCGGGCGCCCATGCCGGCACCTCCGTCAATCGCGGCCGGGACGCGTTCATCGCCATGCCGGGCAGACTGGTCACCGATAAGCCGACGGTCGCGCCGCTGGCCAACACTTTTAAGAAGGTACGACGGCTCGCTTCTGGAGTCATGCTCATGATTCCGTTCTCTTGTAGCGTACTTGCGCACGCGGAAAGACAGAGTCCAACGATATTGGAATTGCCAGTAGGAATTATCGTAACATGACGTATTGGCGTCAAAAATCTCGAATTGTCACAACACAACCGCAACACCGAGTGGACCATGAAAAGACTGGCAGTAATGTGCACCCTCGCCCTCGTGGCTTGGACCACCCCGGCAAGCGCGGACGAGCTGGTCGCGGTCTACCAGGGCAGTCGCCCGCCCTTCTCATTCCGCGACGCGCAAGGCAAAGCCGGGGGTATTGAAGCGGACGTGGTGACCGAGGCGCTGCGGCGCGCCGGACACGGCGTCACCTTTCGCGAAACGCCGAACGTGCGCTTGCTGCCGTTCAGGGAAGGGGATGGGGTCGATCTGGCGGTGAGCGTGCGCGGCAACGACAGCCGCGGCGTCTATTTCTCGGACGAATTCGTCACGTTCCACAACGTCGCCATATCGCGGCGCGACCGGCATATCGTGCTGAAGACGATCGCCGATCTGGACCGCCACAAGTTCGCGATCTGGCAAAACGGCTGGCGCGACCTCGGCCCCGCCTTCGAGGCGCGTTACCGGCCGGGCGCCGACGGCCGCTTCCCCGCCAACTACTTCCAGCCGTCCAACCAGCAAGCCCAAAACAAGATGTTCTGGTTCGGCCGGGTCGACGTGATCGTGGTCGACAAACAGGTCTTCGAATGGTATCGCAAGCAGTTCAGCGCCCAGCTCAACACGCAGGTGGCGCTCGACTACCACGCCATTTTCGACGCCACCACCGGCTTCAAGGTCGGCTTCCGCAGCCGCAACCTGCGCGACGCCTTCAACCGCGCGCTGATCGCCATGCGCAAGGACCAGACCTACGCGCGCATACTGGCCAGGTATGCGCTGCCGGCGCGGCAATGACCCGACAGCTAACGTAAGCGCTCATCTAAAACATGTAGGGCGGATTAGCGTAGCGTAATCGGCCAGGCTCCGTCGGCGGCTCGTGGCGGATTACGGCGTTCCGCCTAATCCGCCCTACGAGAACCGTCCTGACCAAGCGGCATTGCGATCAGAGGCTGGCTTCGCCGACCGAATGCGGGTTCGCCTTGAGGTAGGCGGCCAGCTCTGCGCGAACTTGGGCACGGGTCACGGCCGGCATGGCTTCAGTGCGGAACAGCGGATATTGTTCACCACTGGCCAGCTCGCCGCGTTGCTGGGCCAGGCGCAGTTCGGCGCGGACGTCGTCACGGGTTTTAGTCGAGACCGCCTCCGGCTGGGAGCCTGCGTACAGTTCGCCGGAATTCGGCCCTTGGCCGGCCGCGATCGTGGCTTTGTACTCGGCGATAACCTGCGCGCGGGTCAGTTGAGGAGCTTCGTGGGCGTAGACGATCGTCGAGGACAGCAGGGCGATGGCGAGGGCAATGGCGACGTTTTTCATGGTATGGCTCCTTAAATGGTTGAGATGAGGCCCGACTGCGGAGGCTATTAATAACTAGCGATTAGATCGCTAGCTATATTTACCAGTCCTGTTTCGTCCGCAGTGAATCGATGCATGCACTTTACATAGTGAACGATTGAATTGCAAGCAATTTAAACCTATCGCTGCAATAGGCGGGACTTATCACTGAGCCAATTCACTCTCAAACGCTTTGACATCAGCAGCGGCGAAGACGTCGATGGCTGGCGTCGATTCAAGGAGATTAGAGGCGAAATCAATCATGAACTCAACCGCGATGGTTGGACCTAACTAATTGATTTAATTGGGAAAAATTTGGTGCGGCTGGCGGGGATCGAACCCACGACCCTTGGCTTCGGAGGCCAATACTCTATCCACTGAGCTACAGCCGCGTAGGGGGATTTCTTGAAGTGAGCCGTAGGATACCGTTTTTATCGCTTCCCGTCCATGCAAAGTGTCGTTTTGAGCACCTTTGCGTTTCCACACAGGGATTTTTGAGTCTATAATCGCCCGTTTGGTGAAGGTTTTGCAAGGCAGCTGCTTGATCAGTTTTCGCACGCCACCCCGGCTCGACATTAGTCTGTTAAGGAAATCATGAGCGACGTACATAACGAACACGAATCCGCAATCCGAACACCCAAACAGCTTGCTGCTGCTGTGGTTGGCTTTTTACTCGTCACTGTCTTAGGCATTGTCCTGCTGGTCAAGTACGTCACAGAAGACAAATTGACCGGCGCCGGCTCCAACAGCCAGGCCCCGGAAGAAATCGCCGCCCGCCTCTCCCCCGTTGCCGACGCCGGCTTCACCTTCAAGGACGTGAACGCACCCAAGGTGCTGCAGTCTGGCGAAGCCATCTACACCTCCACCTGCGCGGCCTGCCACGGCGCCGGTGTCGCCGGTGCTCCGAAAGTCGGCGATGCAGGCGGTTGGGCCGCCCGGATCGCGCAGGGCTACGACACCATCGTTAAGCACGCGATCGAAGGCTTGCGCGCGATGCCCGCCAAAGGCGGCAATCCCGACCTGGACGATGTGGAAGTGGCACGCGCCGTGGTCTTCATGGCCAACCAGGCGGGCGCCAAGTTCAAGGAACCTGAAGTGCCGGCAGCGCCCGCTGCGGCTCCGGGACCTGAGAAAACCGTCGATCCGGCCAATCCCAAGTAAGCTGCATCTGCACGCATCAAACCGGCCTGTGGCCGGTTTTTTTTTAACCCGCACGGCCGGGCAGGGTCGTACCCCACGGGGTACGCCCCTTAAGTGGTAGCGCAAGCGTGTCGGCAACGGCATACGGGTTGGAAGCTACCGTTCCCCATCCTTGTTCGCACGGCCGGTGCCGATCTGATACTTCTTGAGCTTGTCGTACAGCGTCTTGCGCGGCACCAGCAGATTGTCGGCCGCCAGCCCGACATTGCCGTCAACGGCGGCCAGCGCCTGGACGATCAGTTCGCGCTCGTGATGGTCGACCTGCTGCGGCAGCGACATCGCGTCGCCGGCGCTGGCGACCGGCGCATTCCCCGGGGCCGCGACGATGCCGAGCACCAGCCGCTCGGCGAAATTGCGTAGCTCGCGGACATTGCCAGGCCAATCCTCGGCTTGCCATTGCGCCATTTGCTGCGGGCTCCAGGCCGGCACGGGCCGGCGGTAGCGGGCGGCGGCATCGGCGGTGAAGTGGGCCAGCAGCAGCGGAATGTCCTCGCGCCGGTCGCGCAGACGCGGCAGGTCGATGCCGACCACGCCGATGCGGTAGTACAGATCTTCGCGGAATAGCCCCTGCGCGCTCAGCTGCAACAGATCGACCTTGGTGGCGGCCACGATCGAACATTCCAGCGCGACCGAGTCGTTGCCGCCGAGGCGTTCGAGCTTGCGCTCCTGCAGCACGCGCAACAGCTTGACCTGCAGCGCCATCGGCATGCTTTCGATCTCGTCGAGGAACACGGTGCCGCCCTGCGCGAACTCGAGCTTGCCGACGCGGCGCTTTTGCGCGCCGGTGAAGGCGCCCGCCTCGTGGCCGAAGATTTCGCTTTCAAACACCGATTCGGGCAAGGCGCCGCAGTTGATGGCGACAAAGTTTCCCTTGCGTCCGCTGGCCGCGTGCAGCAGCCGGGCCACGACTTCCTTGCCGGTGCCGGTCTGCCCGTTGACCAGCACGTCCACGCCGGCCGGCGCGACGTTGCGCACCAGGACCTTCAATTGTTCGATGGCGGCCGAGCGGCCGATCAGGTCGGGCAGGTCCGGATGCAGGGCGCGCTCGGTACGCAGGTTGCGGTTTTCCAGCACCAGCCGGCGCCGCTCCTGTGCGCGCCGCACCGCGTCCAGCAGGCGGCCGCTGGCGAACGGCTTTTCGATGAAATCGTAGGCGCCGCCGCGCATGGCCGCCACCGCCATCTCGACATCGCCATGCCCGGTGACGACGATGACCGGCAGTTCGGCGTCGAGCGCGCCGACCTGTGCCAGCAGGTCCAGGCCGGAGCGGCCCGGCAGGCGCACGTCGGTGACGATGACGCCGGCGTAGTCGGCCCGCAACAGCGCTTGCGCCGCCTCCGCGCTGGCGCAGGCTTGCACGCTGAAGCCGCCCAGTTCCAGCGTCTGGCTGGTGGCCAGGCGCAGCGCGGCTTCGTCTTCGATCAGGATGGCCTGCACGTCATGCTCCTTGTTCTTGTAGAGGCAGGCGCAGCTCGAAGCGGGCGCCGCCGTCGGTCTGATTATGCGCCGTCAGCTGGCCGTTCATGGCCTGCACGATCGACGATGAGATCGCCAGCCCCAAGCCCAGGCCTTTGCCGGACGGCTTGGTGGTGAAAAACGGTTCGAACAAATGCGCCACGACCTGCTCGGGTATGCCTTCGCCACTGTCGCTGATGCTGACCAGCGCGCTGCCGCCATCGCGCGCGAGGCGGATGGCGACCGTGCGGCGCTCGGCGTTCTCGACCGCGTCCAACGCGTTGCGCAGCAGGTTGATCAACACTTGTTCGATGCGTACGCTGTCGCCGGTCACTGTCAGGTTTTCCAGGCCGACATCGATATCGAGCGTGACCGCATGGCGCCGGAATTCGCTCTCGAGCAGGAAGGCCGAGGCCCGCACCGATGTCGCCAGCTCGACCGTTCCCAAGGTTTCATCCTTGCGCGCGAAGCCCTTGAGCTGGCCGATGATGGCGCCCATGCGCGCGCTCGCCTCGCTGATGTGACCGAGGTTGCCGGCGACCTGCTCGCCCTGCCCGCGTTCGAGAAAAACGCGGGCGTTGTCGGCAAAGGCGCGAATTGCGGCAAGCGGCTGGTTCAGTTCATGGGTGATCCCTGTCGCCATCTGTCCCAGCATCGCCAGCTTGCCCGCTTGCACCAGTTCGTTTTGCGTCGAGCGCAGCAGGTGTTCGGTTTCCTGCAGCTTGGCGTATTTGTTTTCCAGGTGCTGATTGGTGGTGCGCAGTTGCTGGGTGCGCTCGACGATCTTGTCGTTCAGCTCCAGTTCGGCCTTTTGCAACGCGGCGCGCGAGGCCAGCCGTTCCTCCAGCCGGCGCCGGCGCTGGTGCGACGCCCAGCCCGCCAGCGCGACGCACGCCAGCAGCAAGCTCGCCGCCAAGGCCCATTGCAGGCCTGCGCGCAGCACCCGCGACTGTCCCGGGAACAGCATCAGCTGCCAGCCCAGCTGGCCCACCGGTTGCGTGACGAACAGGTCCGGCTGGCTACTCAGCGGCGTCACGGTCTTGCCCATGTATTGTTGGGTATGCGCCAGTTGGCGCTCGGTGGCCGCGTCCAGCGCGGTCAGGCTGCGGTAGATCCAGTCCGGGCGGTTGCTGAGGAAAATGACGCCGCTGCGGTCGGCCAGCACGATGGCGTCGTCGCTGCTGCGCCAGGTGCGCTCGAAGTCGGCCAGGCTGATCTTGACGGCCACCACGCCGGTGACGGGTCCGCCGGCGCTGCCGTTGCCGTACACCGGCTGGGCGATGAAGTAGCCGGCCTCGGTGGTGCTGGTACCGATGCCGTAAAAGCGCCCCGCGCCGCCCTTGAGGGCGGCGTCGAAATACGGACGGTAGGAAAAGTTTTTGCCGACAAAGCCCAGCGGCTGGTCCCAGTTGCTGGCGCCAAGGGTCAGGCCGTCGCGGTTCATCACGTAGATGGCGCCGACGTTGGCCTGCTGCTGAATGGTTTTCAAGGTGCTGTTGAGGCGGCTGATCGCGCGCGCGTCGGACGGGTTCGCCAGCGCTTCGATCAGGTCGGGCTGGAAGCCGAGCACGAACGGCAGCGTTTCGTATTTTTGCAGCAGTGATTGCAGGTCCGGCGCCATCAGCTGCAATTGGCGCTGGCCCTGCAAGCGCAGGTCGTCGCGGGCGCGCGCGGTGCCGGCCCGATACGACGCGGCGACGACAGCCGCAGCGCAGATCAACGCGAACAGCAGGAGCAGGGATTTTTTGGCGCGCATCAAGAGATTCTACTTCACACGAGCTCTTCTGAAACAGGTAGGGCGGATTAGCGTAGCGTAATCCGCCATGCATGCGTTTCGACGGCTCATGGATTGGCGGATTACGGCGTTCCGCCTAATCCGCCCTACTTGGAGCTGTGGCCTTGGTCCCTAATCGACCGCGGCCATCCGCATCTCGTCGTTGTGGTGGCGCTGCTGCTCTTCCATCACCAACTGGCCCAGCTCGCGCTTCAATGCGTTGAACTCGGCGGCGGCCGGGTCGCGCAGGCGCGGCAGATCGACCAGCATGTCGCGCTTGACCGTGCCCGGGCGGTAGGTCATCACGACAATGCGGTCGGCCAGGTAAATCGCCTCCTCGATGCTGTGCGTGACGAAGATGATGGTCTTCTTCAGCTCGGCCCAGATGCGCAGCAGCTCGTCTTGCAGGTTGCGGCGCGTCAGCGCGTCAAGCGCGCCGAACGGCTCGTCCATCAGCATGATCGGCGAGTCCAGCGCCAGCACGCGGGCAATGGCGACGCGCTGGCGCATGCCGCCCGACAGGTCTTTCGGGAAACGGTGACGGAAATCGCTCAGCGACAGCATCGCCAGCAACTCATCGACCTTGGCGGTGATCGCGGACTGCTCCATGCCTTTGATCTCGAGGCCGAAGGCGATGTTCTTTTCCACTGTCATCCACGGGAACAACGCGTATTCCTGGAACACCATGCCGCGTTCCGGCCCCGGACCGGTCACCAGCTTGCCGTCGGCGGTGATGGTGCCGGACGACGGCAGCGAAAAGCCGGCGACCGCGTTCAGCAGGGTCGACTTGCCGCAGCCGGAAGGCCCCAGCAGGCAGACGAACTGGCCTTGTGGAATATCGAGGTTGATGTCCTTCAGGGCGACAACGTCGCGGCTGTCGGTCTTGAAGACTTTGTTCACGCCGCTGACTTGAATGTGGGTAGCGCTCATCTTAGTTCTCCAGACCACGGTGCCACCGCAGCAAATGATTGTTCAGTTTGTTCATGCCAACGTCGATGATCAGGCCCAGCAAACCGATGCTGATCATGCCGGCGATAATCTTGTCCGACCAAAAGTATTCACGCGCTTCGAGGATGCGGAAGCCGAGGCCATTGTTCACGGCGATCATCTCCGAGACGATCACGACGATGAAGGCGGTACCGATGCCGATGCGCACGCCCGACAGGATGTACGGCACGGCTGCCGGCAGCATCACGCGGATGAACATCGTGCGCTGGTTGACGCCCAGGTTGCGGGCGGCGCGGATATAGATGCCGTCGACCTGGCGCACGCCGGCGATGGTATTGACCAGCACCGGGAAGAAGGCGCCGAGCGCGATCAGGAACACGGCAGGCGCGTTGCCGAGACCGAACCACAGGATAGCCAGCGGGATATAGGCGATCGGCGGAATCGGCCGCAGCACCTGCATCAGCGGATTGAGCCAGGCATACATGCGCTGGCTCGCGCCCATCATCAGGCCCAGCGGCAACGCCAGCCCGGCGCCGACGGCGAAGCCGACCACCACGCGGTACAGGCTGCTCAAGGTGTCGCCCAGCAGTTCGCCGGAGAATGCCCAGCTCAGCCAGGAGCTCGCGGCCGGATCGTAGGCGGTCAGCGGCAACAGATACTCGATCCATTTGCTGACCACGGCCACCGGCGACGGCAGCACCTGCGGATTGACCCAGCCGAGCATGGCGCTGGCCTGCCACAGCACGACGATCAGAATCGGGACCACGGCCCCGGTGGCGCTCTGGCGCCAGTCTTGTTTGTTCATGGTGTCTCCTGCTTTGTCGTGTTATTTGATGCCCAGGCTCTTCTTCGAAGCGTCCAGCAGATCGGTCTTGACCCAGTCCTTGGCCACCGGCGGCTTGCTCATGCGGCCGACGCCGGTCTTGAGCATGATGTCGGTGGTGATCTGGATGTGCTCGGCCGTGACGTCGTAGCTGTACGGCGAATTGCTGATCGCGTCCTTGAAATCGTCCGCGGTGATCTGGTTCTTGAACATCGACTCGCGCACGTACTTCTCGGCCACTGCCTGGTTGTCGATGAACAGCTTGGTGGCCTGGACGAAACAGTTCATGAACTTCTGCGCCAGCGGACGCTTCTCGTTATAGAACTTCTCGCTCATCACCAGGGTGCGCACCGGCTCGCCGATGGCGGTGTCGTAGGGCTTCATCACTTCAACGCCGTAGCCTTTGTTGATCGCCTGCGACGATTGCGGCTCGCTCTGCATGATGGCGTCGAGGTTCTTGCCCATCAGCGCCTGGTTCAGGTCGGCGAAGGCGAGGAACACCAGCTGCACATCCTTGCCCGGACGGTCGGACGAGGTCAGGCCGGCCTGCGCCAGTTCGGCGATCAGCAGCACCTCGTGGATGCCGCCGCGCGTGACGCCGACTTTCTTGCCTTTCAAGTCCTTGATCGATTTGATGCCATCGTTCGGGCGGGCGACCAGGCGGGCGCCGCCTTTGGCGAAGCCGGCCACGACGTAGATCGGCGCGCCGTTGGCGCGGCCCGAGATGGCCGCCTCGGACGCGGTGGCGCCGACGTCGAGCTCACCGGCCAGGATGGCTTGCATGACGTCCGGCCCTTTGGCGAAGATGTGTTCTTCGACTTTCAGTCCGCACTTGGGCGCGATTTCCTTGATGTACGAAACGGCGCCGTAGTGGGCGAACTTGAGGTTGCCGAGGCGGACGACTTCCTGCGCTTGCGCGGTGGATGCGCAGGCGAAGGCGGCGGTCAGGGCGAGCAGACGGAATTTGGGCAGGAAGTTAGGCACGAATTTGCGCATTGTATGTCTCCATTGTGGTTGTTGTTGGAGGAGACATTGCAGCTTCCGTGCCACCGCGACGGCGGATGGCAAGTGCTTGATTCTTAAAGAAATGGGAAATTGGCGGGACGCCGGATACTGCGGCAAACCGCAATCGGACGATGTGGATTTGCGGAATTCCGCGCAATGCTCAAGGCCAGCATGGCCGATTACGGCGTTCCGCCTAATCCGCCCAACGTGGATCGACGTTACGCAAGCGTCGCTGGCCTGGCTTGCATCGCTTGGCGCACACCTTGGACTAACGTAGGGCGGATTAGCGTAGCGTAATCCGCCACGAGCCGCCGAGGGCGCATCCATGGCGGATGACAGCATCACGTCGTCGCTGGCCTAGCTGCACAAGCCGAACGCCTTGCGCTCCGCGAAATAGCGGTAGGTGAACGTACGCATTGGATATTCCTTGAGCCCGATCTCGAACGCCGGCGAAACGATGTCGAAACGCTCCGGCAGCTTTTCCTTGACCCGCACCCGCACGCGCCACAGCGTTTCCTCGCCGGCCGCGCTGGCGACGAACATGTCCGGCACCCGGGGAATCGAGTCGACGATCTCCGGCCGCGAGTTGGTGGTGCGCTGGTACAACGTCACCAGCTCGGCCTTGTACAGCACCGGCCCCTTCGGCGCGGTGATGTTGTAGTCGCGCGTCAGGAAACGCGCACGCTCGCCGCGTGGAATGATATACACGAAGGTGAACTCGGCGCCGCCCTCCGGCAACATGACCGGCGGCGTGGTCGCCACGCTCATGCCGCGCGGCAGTTCGAAGCGCGACCCGTCCTGCCAGGTCTTGCAGTCTGGCGTGGTCGCCATGTAAAGATTGCTGGGCGTATAGGACTCACCGCAGCCGCTGAGCAACAGTGGAAAAAATATCGGTGCAAGATAACGCAGACGCATGAAGACGGCTTTCCTGGGGAGTAGAGCCGCCAGTTTAGCAGCACCCGCGCAGCCCGCACAGTCGAAAAAAATCCCCCGCCGAGGCGAGGGATTTATGTGCGTCTTACCACATGATGACGCGGTCTTTAGGCGGCAGGTACATCTTGTCGCCCGGTTTGACGCCAAACGCGTCGTAGAAGCCCGGCTGGTTGCGCATCGTGCCATTGGCGCGGTACTGGCCAGGCGAGTGTGGATCGGTCTTGATCTGCTGAATCTGCGCCGCTTCGCGCATCTTCATGCGCCACACTTGCGCAAAGCCCATGTAGAAGCGCTGGTCGCCGCTCAGGCCGTCGATCACCGGCGCCGGCTTGCCGTTCAGCGACAACTTGTAGGCCTTGTAGGCGATCGCCACGCCGCTGTTGTCGGCGATGTTCTCGCCCAGGGTCAGCTCGCCGTTGACGTTGTAGCCCGCCAGTGGGCTGAACTCGCTGTACTGCTTGACCAGCATCTTGGTCTTGGCCGCGAAGTTCTTGTGGTCGGCCTTGGTCCACCAGTCGCGCAGGTTGCCGTCGCCATCGTACTGGGCGCCCTGGTCGTCGAAGCCGTGGCTGATCTCGTGACCGATCACGCCGCCGATGGCGCCGTAGTTGACCGCGTCGTCGGCGTCGGCGTTAAAGAACGGCGCCTGCAGAATGGCGGCCGGGAACACGATTTCGTTCATCTCCGGGTTGTAATAGGCGTTGACGGTTTGCGGCGTCATGCCCCATTCGTCGCGGTCGATCGGCTTGCCCAGCTTGTTCAATTCCTTGTTGTACTCGAACTGGGTCGAACGGATGACGTTGCCCACCAGGTCGTCCTTCGACACTTCCAGCTTCGAGTAGTCGCGCCACTTGTTCGGATAACCGATCTTGGTGGTGAACTTGGCCAGCTTGGTTTGTGCCTGTTTCTTGGTGACCGGGCTCATCCAGTCCAGCTTGTCGATGCTGGTCTTGTACGACGCCAGCAGGTTCTTGACCAGCGCTTCCATGCGCGCCTTGCGGTCCCCCGGGAAATGCTGCTCGACGTACAGCTTGCCGACCGCCTCGCCCAGCGCGCCCTCGGCCACCGACACGCCACGCTTCCAGCGCGGACGCTGCTCGGTCACGCCGCTCAGCACGGTGCCGTAGAACGAGAAATTCTCGTCCACATAGGCTTTGCTCAGGTAAGGCGCGAAGGCGCGTACCGTCTGCCAGTGGAAGTAGGCTTTGAGCGTGTCCAGCGGGGTCTTCTCCAGCAGGGCCGTCATGCCTTTCAGATAGCTCGGCTGGCTGACGATCACGTAGCTGGCCTTGCCGGTGATGCCGGCGCCGGCCAGGTAGGCGTTCCAGTCGTAGCCCGGCGCCATCGCGCCCAGTTTGGCGACCTCGACCTTGTTGTAGGCCTTGATCGGATCGCGCAATTCGACCTTGGTCCATTGCAGCTTGGCCAGTTCTTTTTCGAACTCGACGATGCTATGCGCGGTGACGGCGCCGTGGGCGTCGCCGGCCAGGGTCAGCATTTTGCCGACGTGCAGCTCGTACTTGGCCAGCGCGTCGGCCAGCTTGGCGTCGTCGGCTTTCAGGTAGTAGTCGCGGTCGGGCAGGCCCAGGCCGGTCTGGTACAGGTCGGCCACGTACTTGGTCGAATCCTTGTTGTCCTGGTGGATGCCAAAGGTATACGGCGCGCTCACGCCGATCTGGTTCAGGTGCGCGATCAGCGCGGGCAACTGCTTCTTGTCGCTGACGGCGGCGATGCGGTCGAACTCGGCCTTGAGCGGCGTCACGCCCAGTTGTTCAAGCTTGGCCTCGTCCATGAAGCTGGCGTAGAAGTCGCCGATGCGCTGGGCGTCGGAGCCGGCCGCCTTGTTCTTCTGGTTGGCAGCGCCCTCGATGATGGCACGCAATTGCGGCTGGATATCGTCGCGCAGTTTCGCGAAGCTGCCCCAGCTGGCCTTGTCGGCCGGAATTTCCGTCGTGGCCAGCCATTTGCCGTTCATGTGGGTGAACAGGTCGTCCTGCACGCGCACGGCCGGATCGATGTATTCGGTGGCGATGCCGGAGGCCATGGCGTGACTGGACGCGCTAGCGGCTGCGGTAGCCGCGGCATTGGCTGGACTTGCACTTTTGGTGGTGTCCGCTGCGCCGGCCAAGCCTGCGATCAGGCTCAGCATCAATGCACTTACGAGATGACGTTTCACAGAAATTCCTTCAAATGTAAAAAGGGGAACCCGGTACGCGTTTGGCGATACGCACGCGTCCCGGCTTAGGGGTCGTACCCGAGGGGTACGACCCCGCATGGCGTTGCGGGTTGGAGGCCGCAGCATAATGCGCGGCCCCGCACGACTTTATATCACAGCGTTGTCATTGTTACCAGATGATGACACGCTGTTCCGGCGCCACATACATCTTGTCGCCCGGCTTGACGCCAAAGGCGTCGTAGAAGCCCGGCTGGTTGACCATGGTGCCGTTGGCGCGGAACTGTCCCGGCGAGTGCGGATCGGTTTTCACCTGCAAAATCTGCTGCTCGTCGCGCATGCGCACGCGCCACACCTGGCCAAAGCCCATGAAGAAGCGCTGGTCCCCGCTCAGCCCGTCGATCACCGGCGCCGGCTTGTCGCCCAGCGACAGTTTGTAAGCCTTGTAGGCGATCGCCACGCCGCTGTTGTCGGCGATGTTCTCGCCCAAGGTCAGCTCGCCGTTGACGTTGTAGCCCTTGATCGGGCTGTAGGAACCGTACTGCTTGACCAGCGCGTCGGTCTTGGCCTTGAAGTTGGCGCGATCTTCCTTGGTCCACCAGTCGCGCAGGTTGCCGTCGCCGTCGGCCTGGCTGCCGCCGTCGTCGAAGCCGTGGCTGATCTCGTGGCCGATGACCGCGCCAATGGCGCCGTAATTGACGGCGTCGTCGGCTTTGACGTCAAAGAACGGCGGTTGCAGGATGGCGGCCGGGAACACGATCTCGTTCATCGTCGAGCTGTAATAGGCGTTGACGGTTTGCGGCGTCATGCCCCACTCCTCGCGGTCGATCGGCTTGCCCAGCTTGTTGATCATGCGCTGGTTGGCGAAGTTGGCCGCGCGCAACACATTGCCGATCAAATCGGATTTGACGATCGCCAGCGACGAGTAGTCGCGCCACTTGCTCGGGTAGCCGATCTTGGGCGTGAACTTGGCCAGCTTGGCTTGCGCCTCCTTCTTGGTCTCGGGCCCCATCCAGTCGAGCGCGTCGATGCTGGTCTTGTACGAGGCCAGCAGGTTCTTTACCAGCTGGTCCATGCGCGCCTTGCGCTCCGGCGGGAAATACTCGGCCACGTACAACTGGCCCAGGCCCTCGCCGATCGATCGCTCGACCAGCGCCACGCCGCGTTTCCAGCGCGGCTCCTGCACCGCCACGCCGGTCAGCGCGGTGCTGTAGAAGTCGAAGCTGGCGTCGGCGAACTCTTTCGACAAATAAGGCGAGGCACTACGCAGCAACTGCCACTCGAAGTAGGCCTTCCACGTCTCCAGATCGGTCTTTTCCAGCGCCGCGTTGAAGCCGGCCAGATAGCTCGGCTGGCTGACGATCACATAGTCAACCTTGTTGGCCACGCCGGCCGATGCCAGCGCGTGGCCCCAGTCGTAGGCTGGCGCCAGTTCAGGCAGCTTGCTGATCGGCGTCTTGTTGTAGCGTTTGACCGGGTCGCGGTTTTGGACCTTGGTCCACTGCGCCTCGGCCAGCGCGGTTTCCAGCGCCACGATGGCCTTGGCGTTGGCTTCCGGATTCTTGTCGCCGCCCAGCTTCAGGGTCTTGGCGATGTGCGCCTCGTACTTGGCCAGGATGGCGGCCAATTTGGCGTCGTCCTTTTTCAGGTAGTAGTCGCGGTCCGGCAGGCCCAGGCCGCTCTGCGAAATGCTCACCGCATACTTGGTCGATTCGCGCGCGTCCTGGCGCACGCCCAGGCCGTACGGCGTGGACACGCCGAGCTTGTCCAGATGCGCGATCAGCATCGGGAAGGCTTTCTTGTCCTTGATCGCGCGAATGCGGTTAAGTTCGCCTGTGAGCGGACGGATGCCCAGCGCGTCCAGCTTTTTCTCGTCCATGAAGCTGGCGTACAGGTCGCCGATTTTCTGCGCGTTGCTGCCGGCCTTGTTGCCTTTTTGCGCAGCGGTCTTCTCGACGATGCCGCGCAGCTCGGACGTGGTGTCGTCGCGCAGCTTGGCGAAGGTGCCCCAGCTCGACTTGTCGGCCGGGATTTCCGTGTTCTTCAGCCATTGGCCGTTGAGATGGGTGTAGAAGTCGTCCTGCACGCGCACGCCAGGATCGATGTTTTTTACTTCGATGCCGGACGTCAGCGGCGCGTTGTCCGCGGCGGTGGCGCTGGCGAAAGCGGTGACCAGGCTCAGGGTCAGGGTACTCAGCAAAAAGCGGTTCACGGTGGTCCTTTAATGAGAACTTCAAGGCATATTGACGGCCGCTTGTGTCGGCAGCGCAAATATTCTACCGCTTGAGACCCTGACGAAATGCCGCCGCTCCACTTTTTTACTTTACGATACATGCCCCGACTGGCGGCGCTTGCCTTAGCCGCCGCCCGGCAGATTGATACTCGCGCCACCCGCGCCGACGCCCACGCCCACGCCGCCCGCGCCGCCACCGCCGCGTCGTCCGCCGCCGCCGCGACGCTCGCCGCCCTCCTCCTTGCGCTCGCCGCCGCTGTGCGGAGCGCCGCCGTTGTCCTGCACCCGCAGCAAATGCTCGCCGACCTGCTGGGCCACGACCCGGCGCTGGCTTTCATTCAACGCATCATTAACGGTCAGCCACCATTCGCGCAGCAGCTTTTCCTCGGCGGCGGCGGCGCTGCTCTCCTCGTCGATCGCCTTGGTCAGATCGCGCAGCTCGACATTGGCGCCCTGAGTGCCGGCCTGGGTCGCCGACTGCAGGCGCTCGCGGCGGGCCTTGCGCTCGCGCAGCAGGTTGCGCGTCTTGCTCTCGGTTTGTTGCCAAAGTGTCTGCTGGTTGGAATTCAGGTTCAGCGCCTTCCTCAAGTCGTCCGCCATCGGCAGGAAATCCTCGGCGTGCATGTCGAGGACGGGAACCGCAAGCGCTGGCGCGGGCAGCGATCCGGCAAGCAGCAGCGCCCCCACCAAGGCGATAGTGCGCGGGGCCGAAAAGATCAGGGAGGGAAACGGGGACAGGCGCATGGGAACTCCGTAGGTAAAAAAAAGCCTGCGCTTGGGGCGCAGGCGAAAACCACTTCAGGGTAGAGAGAAATACGAGTTCAGTGTAGGCCGCGCCCCTGGCCCTGACGCCACTTCTTACAAATGCTTACCGACGTGAACGCTGAGGAAACACTGCGTAAAAATATGCAAACTTGATGTAGCGCCAAGCGGGCGTAGGTGTGGATTCAAAGTCAACGCCAACCGTTGTAAAATTCCGTAAAGGTATAAATCATTTCGTGACAGCTACTACGCTTGCCTGAAATCAGGTTTATACTCAGCTCATGCACATCGCGCGCGCATTCGCTCGCCGGGGATCGCTCTCTGTACATTGTTCCAACAGGTGAAACATGGGCAAGAAACTCAAGAATTCCGGTTTGGTCGGCCTCGGTGTCGTCGCCGGCATCGCCGTCTCCCTTCAATTTTCCGCCATGGCGCAAAAGCCGGTCGAGCCCACGCTGCCGCTCGAAGAGCTGCGCCAGCTGGCCGACGTGTTCGGGCTGATCAAGTCCGACTACGTCGAACCGGTCGAGGACAAGAAACTGCTGACCGAAGCCATCTCCGGCATGGTCGCCTCGCTCGATCCCCATTCCGCCTACCTGGACAAGAAAGCCTACGCCGAACTGCGGGAAGGCTCGCAGGGCAAGTTTGTCGGCCTCGGCATCGAGATCGGCCAAAGCGAGGACGGCTACATCAAGATCGTCGCGCCGATCGAAGACTCGCCGGCCTGGCGCGCCGGCATCAAGGCGGGCGACCTGATCAGCCGCCTCGACAGCACCGCCGTGAAGGGCCTGAGCCTGGATGAATCCGTCAAGAAAATGCGCGGCGAACCGCACTCCAAGGTCAGCCTGACGATCCTGCGCAAGGGCGAGACCGATCCGCTGGTGTTCAACATCACGCGCGAAGAAATCCATCAAAAAAGCGTCAAAGGCAAGATCGTCGAACCGGGCTACGCGTGGCTGCGCATTTCGCAGTTCCAGGAGCCGACCATCGACGACATGGCCGCCAAGATTGTCGAACTGTACAAACAAGACCCGAACATCAAAGGCCTGGTGCTGGACTTGCGCAACGACCCGGGTGGCGTGCTGCAAGGCGCCATCGGCGTGGCCGCCGCCTTCCTGCCCAAGGACGCGGCGATCGTCTCGACCAACGGCCAGCTGCCGGACCAGAAACAAATCTTCTACGGCCGTCCCGAGTACTACACCTTGCGCAGCGAAAGCGACGCGCTGGCCCGGCTGCCGGCCGCCATCAAGCAGGTGCCGATGGTGGTGCTGGTCAACACCGGCTCGGCATCGGCGTCGGAGATCGTCGCCGGCGCGCTGCAGGATTACAAACGGGCCGAGATCATCGGCACGCAAACCTTCGGCAAGGGCTCGGTGCAAACCATCCGCCAGCTCACGGCCGACACCGCTGTCAAACTGACCACCGCGCGCTACTACACGCCGCACGGCCGCTCGATCCAGGCCAAGGGCATCACGCCCGACCTGGCGGTGGACGAAAACGCCGACGGCGATGGCCTGAACGCGCTGCGCACGCGCGAGGCCGATCTGGACAAGCACCTCAGCAACGACCTCGAGAAGGAAGTCGCCAAGACCAGGCGCGACGAGCTGGAAGAGCAGCTGCGCATGGTCGCGCTGGAAAAGACCCGCAAGCCGCTCGAATACGGCAGCGGCGACGACTTCCAGCTGGCGCAGGCGCTCAACCGCCTCAAGGGCCTGCCGGTGCAGCTGGCCAAGCAGGAAACCAAGGTCGTGCAGACCGACGTCAAAAAATAATCCGGGGTCAGGTCCACCATTTCTACACGAACCCATCACTACGACGGCGCCTTGACGGCGCCGTTTCTATTTTCGTCGGCAATTTCGTCTCTTTATTGCGCGGATCGTGCAGTCATTGTGTAGAATTTGGCTCATTATCGGCGCGAGCCATTGCCAAATTCGAAAGTTTAATCATGAAACAAGCCGTCATTAGCGGTACCGGCCTTTTTACGCCGTCGCAATCGATCTCCAATGAAGAGCTGGTAGCGTGCTTCAACGCCTACGCCGAGCAGTTCAACGCCGACAACGCCGGCGCCATCGCCGAAGGCACGGTCACCGCGCTGGAGATGTCCAGCGTGGCCTTCATCGAAAAAGCGTCGGGCATCAAGTCGCGCTATGTGATGGAAAAAGCCGGCATCCTCGACCCCAAGCGCATGGTCTCGCGCATTGCCGAGCGCGCCGACGAGGAACTGTCGCTGCAGGCCGAAATCTGCGTTGCCGCCGCCCACCAGGCGCTCGACCGCGCCAACCGCGTGCCGGCCGATATCGACATGGTGCTGGTGGCCTGCTCGAACATGCAGCGCGGCTACCCGGCCATGGCGGTCGAGGTGCAGGGCGCGCTCGGCATCGACGGCTACGGCTTCGACATGAACGTGGCCTGCTCGTCGGCCACGTTCGGCATCCAGCAAGCGGTGGCGGCGGTGCAAAGCGGCCAGGCGCGCGCGGTGCTGGTGCTCAATCCGGAAATCACCAGCGGCCACCTGAACTGGCGCGACCGCGACAGCCACTTCATCTTCGGCGACGCCTGCACGGCGATCGTGATCGAGGCGGCCGACACGGCCAAGGGCGCGCAGCGCTGGGAAATCCTCGACACCAAGCTCAAGACCAGCTTCTCGAACAACATCCGCAACAACTTCGGCTTCCTCAACCGTTTCGACGAATCGGGTGTGGGCCAGGCGGACAAGCTGTTCCGCCAGCAGGGCAGGAAAGTGTTTAAAGATGTGTGCCCGATGGCGGCCGAGATGATCAAAAGCACCATCGCCGGCGCCGGCCTGGAAGTGCCGCAGGTGAGCCGCTACTGGCTGCACCAGGCCAACCTGAACATGAATTTGCTGATCAGCCGCCTGGTGCTGGGGCGCGACGCCGAGCCGGGCGAGGCGCCGGTGATCCTGGACGAATACGCCAACACCTCGTCGGCAGGCTCCATCATCGCCTTCCACAAGTACTCCGACGACATGGCCCCCGGCCAGCTGGGCGTGATCTGCTCGTTCGGCGCCGGCTACTCGATCGGCTGCGTGGTGGTGCGCAAAGTCTGAGGGAAACGGCGCAATCGCGTTGACGATGTCGGATGAAGCCGATATGCCGCCAGACCATCAAGAAGGCCCATCGGACTTTCTTCAACTAGACCACGGTGCGGCCGAACCGCTGTACCGCCAGATCTACACGCGCTTTCGCGCCGCCATCGCTGACGGCATGCTGCGGCCGGGGGCGCGCGTGCCGTCGGCGCGCGCGCTGGCGCTGGACCTGGGCCTGGCGCGCGGCACGGTGGAAGCGGCCTACTCGCTGCTTGGCGCCGAGGGCTATCTGGAGACGCGCGGCCAGGCCGGCACCGTCGTCTCGCCGGCGCTGACGCGCCACGCGCCGGTGGCGCCATCGGCCCGGCCGCAAGATCGGACCGCCAACCTGGCCGGCTCGCCGGCGCCGTTCGGCAGGCCGTTTCAAATGGGCCTGCCCGCGCTGGACGCGTTTCCGCGCAAGGTGTGTGCCGCGCTGGCGGCACGCGCGATCCGCGCCACGCAGGCCGCCGACATGGTCTACCCGCCATACTGCGGCACCGCGGCGCTGCGCACCGCCATCGCCACCTACCTGCAGCTCTCGCGCGGCATCGACTGCGCGCCGGCGCAGGTGTTCGTCACCTCGGGCTACCGCAACTCGCTGGAGTTGGCCGCGCGCGCCCTGCTGCAACCGGGCGATCGGGTGTGGATCGAAGATCCGGGCTATCCCCCCACCGGCGCGCTGCTGTCGCAAGCGGGCATGCGCCCGGTGCCGGTACCGGTCGACGACGAAGGACTGCAGGTGTCGCACGGCGTCGCCATCGCGCCCGATGCGCGGGCGGCCGTGGTCACGCCCGCCCATCAAAGCCCGCTATGTTTGTCGCTGTCGCTGCCGCGCCGCCTTGCGCTGCTGGACTGGGCGGCGCACAGCGATGCCTGGATCATCGAGGACGACTACGACGGCGAATACCGCTATGTCAGCCGCCCGCTGCCGGCGCTCAAAAGCCTGGACCGCATGGGCCGCGTGCTGTACGCGGGCACCTTCAGCAAGGTGCTGTTTCCGGCGATCCGGCTGGCCTACCTGGTGGTGCCGCCGGCGCAGGTGGCGCGCTTCGAAGCGGTGTGCGCGACCTTCGCCGCAGGTGGCCCGGCGCTAACCCAGGACATCGTCGCCAGCTTCATGAACGAAGGCCATTTTGTCCGCCATATCCAGCGCATGCGGCGCCTGTACGGCGAACGTCGCGAGATGGTGGCCGCCGAGCTGACCAAGGTGTTGGGCAAGCACCTGCGCATCGACCCGCAACCTGGCGGCATGCACCTGGTGCTGCGCATGCCGGGCCACCACAGCGACCGCGCGCTGGCGGCCCGCTTGCGCCAGGACGGCATGTTCGCGCTGCCGCTGTCCGAGTGCAGCGCACTGCCACAGGCGTCGTCGGCATTGCTGCTGAGCTTTACCAATATCGACACGCCTCAGCGGGCGCGCGAGCTGGCACTGCGAATCATGGCCCAGCTCAGTTGACCGATCTTGGCACTTTCCGGCTGAGCCATGAGAACGCACAATACGGCATCCGCAATTAAATCAAGGAAACGCCATGACCGCCCGACTCGACATCTTCAAACTCTCCGCGCAAGCCTACAAAGGGCTGGCCGCCAGCAGCGCGGCACTGCAGGAATCTAGCCTGCCGCGCGAGCTGCTGGAGCTGGTCAATCTGCGCGTGTCGCAGATCAACGGCTGCGCCTATTGCATCGATATGCACTCGCGCGATCTGCTGAACCATGGCGTCAGCGTCGACAAGGTCTTGCTGGTGCCGGTGTGGCAGGAAGCCCAGGCACTGTTCTCGGAGAAGGAATGCGCCGCCCTGGCGTGGGCCGAGACGCTCACCCGCGTGGCCGACACCAACGCACCGGACGCCGACTTCGAAAAGGCCGCCGCCGTGCTGGGTGAGAAGGAACTGTCCGACCTGACAATGGCCATCGCGCTGATGAGCGCATTCAACCGCATCGGCGTCGGCATGCGCCTGGTGCCGGCCGCGCTGGGCAAGTAAGCGCGGCGCGCGGCCTTCATCGAAGGCAGGGGTGTTATTGGCGGCCCCTCGTGTGCTACCCTTTGGGCTGTCCCCCATATCCAGAGGAGCCCCCAGCGCATGCCCCACAATATCAGTCTGATCACCACAATCGCAGCGGCGCTGGGCTTCGGCCTGGTGTTCGGCTACCTTGCAACGCGCCTCAAGCTACCGGCGCTGGTTGGTTATCTGGCTGCGGGTATCATGTTGGGACCGGCGACGCCCGGCTTCGTCGCCGACGCCGCGCTGGCGTCGCAGCTGGCCGAAATCGGCGTGATGCTGATGATGTTCGGCGTCGGCCTGCACTTCTCGCTTGACGACCTGTGGGCGGTGCGCAAGGTGGCGCTGCCCGGCGCCGTGCTGCAAATCGCCGTCGCCACGGCGCTCGGCATGGCGCTGGCCCATTTTTGGGGCTGGAGTATCGGCGGCGGTCTGGTGTTCGGCCTGGCGTTGTCGGTGGCCAGCACCGTGGTACTGCTGCGCGCCCTGGAGGAACGCGGCATCCTCGATACGTTCAACGGCCGCATCGCGGTCGGCTGGCTGGTGGTCGAAGACCTGGTCACCGTCATGGTGCTGGTGCTGCTGCCGGCGCTGGCCGGCTCGCTCGGCGGCGTGTCGCTCGACGCCCACGGCGTCGCCATCCCGGCCGGCGAAGTCGATCTGTGGGGCACCCTTGCGCTCACGCTGGGCAAGGTCGGCGCCTTCATCGCGCTGATGCTGGTGGTCGGCCGCAAGCTGTTCCCGTGGCTGTTGTGGCAGGTGGCGCGCACCGGTTCGCGCGAGCTGTTCACCTTGTGCGTGATCGCCGCCGCCGTCGGTATCGCGTACGGCTCGACGCACTTCTTCGGCGTGTCGTTCGCGCTGGGCGCGTTCTTCGCCGGCATGGTGCTGCGCGAATCCGAGCTGGCGCACCGCGCGGCGCAGGAATCGCTGCCACTGCGCGACGCGTTCGCGGTGCTGTTCTTCGTTTCGGTGGGCATGCTGTTCGAACCGACCATCGTGACGCAGCAGCCGCTCAAACTGCTGGCCGTGGTGGCCATCATCGTGTTCGGCAAATCGCTGGCCGCCTTCGTGCTGGTGGTGCTGCTGCGCTATCCGGCCAAGACGGCGCTGATGGTGTCGGCCAGCCTGGCGCAGATCGGCGAGTTTTCCTTCATCCTGGCGGCGCTGGGGTTGTCGCTCAAACTAATGCCGATCGAGGGCCAAAGCCTGATACTGGCCGGGGCGATTATTTCGATCGCGTTGAACCCGGTGGTGTTCCGTCTTTCCAAACCGCTGGAGCGGTGGATGGGCAAGGACGGTTCGATCATGTCGAAATTCGAACGCACGGCCGACCCGCTGGCGGAGTTGCCGATGTCGGTGCCGCACGAGCATCTGGACGGCCAGGTCGTGCTGGTCGGGTATGGCCGCGTGGGCCGCCGCATCGCCGAGGTGCTGGCCAAGCACAGCATCCCGTTCGTGGTGGCGGAACAGAATCGCGAGATCGTCGACCAGCTGCGCAAGGACGGCATCCACGCGGTGGCCGGCAACGCGGGCGAGCCGGCGGTGCTGATCCAGGCGCATATCGCGCGCGCCGGCATGCTGGTGATCGCGACACCGGACACCTTCCACGTGCGGGCGATGGTGGAGACGGCGCGCCTGCTCAACCCGAACATCAAGACCGTGGTGCGCACGCATAACGAACAGGAAGCGGAGCTGCTGCGCAGCGAATTGGCCGGCAAGATCTTCATCGGCGAGGAGGAACTGGCCAACGGCATGACCGAGTTCGTGGTCACCAATTTCGAGCGCAAGTCCGGCGGACACTAGGCGCTTAACCCGCCACCGTCAGAGGGGTCGTACCCCTTGGGTACGACCCCGCGAGTGAGCGCCGTGCGGGTTTAGCGCGGACGTTACAGGCCGGCCGCCAGCTCCGCGCCTTCCTTGATCGCGCGCTTGGCGTCCAGTTCCGCCGCCAGCGCGGCGCCGCCGATCTTGCGAAAGCGCGGCCACGACGGATTCGCCTTCACTTCCTCCTCCGACGGCATCAACTCGGTCAGGCTGTCCTGTCCCGCGCACACCACCACGTTATCCACCGACAGCAAGCGCTGCTCGCCGCCGACAGTGATATGCAGGCCCTGATCGTCGATGCGGTCGTACTGCACACCCGCGATCATCACCACGCCATTGCGCGCGAGGACTGCGCGGTGCACCCAGCCCGAGGTCTTGCCCAGCCCCGCCCCCAGCCTGGACGTCTTGCGCTGCAGCAGATACAACTGCCGCACCGGCTGCGCCGTCTCCGGCGCCACCAGCCCGCCTGGCGTGTCACCCTGCAGCCCCACGCCCCACTCCCTGGCCCAGACATCCAGCGCCAGCGGCAGCGGATGCTTCGTGTCATGCAGCAGATATTCGCCGACATCGAAACCGATGCCGCCCGCGCCGACGATCGCCACGCGCTTGCCCACCGGCGCCTTGTTCTGCAACAGGTCGATATACGACAGCACCTTGGGATGATCGATGCCCTCGATCGGCGGGCGGCGCACCTTGATGCCGGTGGCGACCACCACCTCGTCATAGCCCCCGGCGATTAGCTGTTCGCGCGTGACGCGCACGCCCAGCTTGAGCTTCACGCCGGTGAGATCGATCTGGCGGCGGAAGTAGCGTATCGTCTCGGCGAATTCCTCCTTGCCGGGAATCTGCATGGCGATCTTGAACTGGCCGCCTACGCTGTCGGCGGAGTCGAACAACGTCACCTCGTGGCCGCATTCGGCCGCCACCGTCGCCGCCGACAATCCGGCCGGCCCGGCGCCGACCACCGCCACGCGGCGCGGCCTGGCCTTCTTCGCGTACACCAGCTCCGTCTCGTGGCAGGCGCGCGGATTGACCAGGCAACTGGCGCGCTTGTTCGAGAAGGTGTGATCGAGGCAGGCCTGGTTGCAGCCGATGCAGGTATTGATTTCATCGGCCTTGCCCTGCGCCGCCTTGGCGACAAAGTGCGAATCGGCCAGGAAGGGCCGCGCCATCGAAATCATGTCGGCGTCGCCGCGCTGCAGGATACCTTCCGCCTCGGCCGGCATGTTGATGCGGTTCGACGCCACCACCGGTATCGTCACCTCCAGCCGCAGACGACCGGCGATGCCGGCGAAGGCCGCGCGCGGCACCGACGTGACAATGGTCGGCACCCGCGCCTCGTGCCAGCCGTAGCCGGTGTTGAGAATAGTGACGCCGGCACGCTGCAGCGCCTTGGCCACCGCCACCACGTCCTCCCACGTATTGCCGCCTTCGACCAGGTCGAGCAGCGAATGGCGGTACATGATGATGAAGTCGTGACCGACCGCGGCGCGGATGCGCTTGACGATTTCCACCGATAGCCGCATGCGGTTCTCGATGCCGCCGCCCCAGCGGTCGGTGCGCAGGTTGGTGCGCGCGCACAGGAACTGGTTGAGCAGATAGCCCTCGCTGCCCATCACCTCGATGCCGTCGTAGCCGGCCTCGCGCGCCAGTTTGGCGCAACGCGCGTAGTCGCGTATCGTCCGCTCGATGCCGGCCTCGGTCAGCGCGCGCGGCTTGAACGGCGAGATCGGCGATTTTTTGTCCGACGCCGACACCACGAACGGCTGATAGCCATAGCGGCCCGCGTGCAGGATCTGCATCAGGATCTTGCCGCCCTCCTCGTGCACCGCGCTGGTGACGCGGCGGTGATTGTGCACGTCGCCCTTGAAGTTGAGCGTCCCGCCAAACGGTAGCAGCCATCCGGAGCGGTTGGGGGAAATGCCGCCGGTGACGATCAAGCCCACGCCGCCGCGCGCGCGCTCGCGATAAAACGCGGCGAGCTTGCCGTAGTTGTAGAAGCGGTCCTCAAGACCGGTGTGCATCGATCCCATGACGACACGGTTGCGCAGCGTCGTGAAGCCCAGGTCGAGGGGCGCCAGCAAATGGGGGTATGGTGTATTTGTCATGATGGTTATATGGTCCAGATGTGATGCGTTGGACTGGCTGCGCGCATTTAAACCGAATTCTCTAGACCCGGGCTTCTAAAGGGCCTGCGCCGCCTGTATTTTGTAACGGGATGGCGCTTCGCTTGTATTCTGGCACCCTTTCCCTTACGCTGGAAAAATGATGCGATTCCTTCTGTTTTTGTTGTTAGGTGTGACTGCCCCGGTGGTGACGGCACAAGCACCGAAGCTTGAACTGCCAAAGCTTGAGGTCTCGGTCAAACGCGTGGACGCCGATGCGCAGCACATGTACGAAGTGGACGCCACCGCGACGGTGGCGGCGCCACTGCCGAAGGTATGGCGCGTGCTGACAGGCTATGAGCGCATGTCCGAATTCGTGCCGGACCTGGAATCGTGCAAGGTCCTGTCACGCAACGGTAATGAAGTGATCATCGAACAATTCGGCGTGGCGCGCTTTCTGTTCATGTCCAAGGCCATCCATCTGATCGTGCGGGCGACCGAACAGCCGATGTCGTCGATCGATATCTCGTTGATATCGGGCGATATGAAGCACTACGAGTCGAGGTGGGAATTGGTACCGGTGCCCGAAACCGGCGGCACCAAAATCATCTACAGCGGCCGGCTGGTGCCGAACTTTTATGTGCCCGGCATCCTGGGCGCGAACATGATACGCCACGATATCGAACACATGATCACCGCCGTGGTGGCGCGCATCGAGCGCCGCGACGACACGGCAAGGCGCGGCGTCCAGACGCCGTCGGTCCAGGCCACGCCGGCCGTTCCCGTCACGGCGCCGGTCTCCGCGCCGGCACAAACGCCGGCATCGGCCAATCAGGCCAGGTAGGTATCGCGCGAGCGCAGCTCGGCGAAGTTTTCCAGGCTGCCGATCTTCACCAGCACCGGATTCAAACTCAATTTGCTCTGCATCGAGCGCCAGGCGAACTGCCACTCCTGTTCCTGCGCTTCGGCCGCCGTCTTGGTGAAGGCGGCGCCCAGCGCGGCGCGCGTGCCGTATTCGACGGCGCCGTCGATGCCCGCCCAGCTGGGGAGCGTGCGCTGCACCGCGCGGTGCAGGCGCTCGCCGAATTCCTCGGAGTTGTGGATGATCAGGCAGGCGTCGGCCGAGAACAGCTCGAACAGCTTGCGGTCCCACGCCTTCGAAAAGCTCAGGGTCAGGCAATTGGAGGCCGGCACGAGGATGAACTGGCCCTGGGTCAGCGCCAGTTCCAGGTCTTCGCGCACGCCGTAGCGGTGCAGGGTCGGAGGGCGTTGGTAGTCGTGCATGTTGGTACTCTATTCTCTACAGGTTATTTGACCGGGGCGCGGCGCACGTGGCGGTGCGAGCGCATCGCCGCCGAGGCGATGAAGATTTCGCGCAGCAGGTAGCAGAAGCTGCCGATCAGCGCCAGCATCGCCACCACGAACATGCCGGCGATGTATTTGTCCAGCGGGGTGTTGGTGATATCGCCCAAAAACAGCATCGCGATGACCAGGCAAATCAGCAGGCCGCAGGCGGTCGACAAGGTGATCGAGGCGTTGATCAGGTGCGATCGCCGGTACAGCACATCGAGTTCGTTGAGATAGACGTCGCTGTAACCGATGTCGAGCCGGTCCTCCAGCACCCGCGAGCGGTCGATGATGCGTGCCAGCCGGTTGGTCAGCACCATCAGGTTGGTGCACACGCCCGTCAGCAGGAACACCGGCGCGATGGCCAGCTGGATAATGTGGCCGATATCGCCGATCTGTATATTCATGAGTGCATGTAAGCTGGTGTTAATGCGCGCCTCTCTGGGCTGTCGATATTGCTACTGAAGCCATAGTGTAGCAGCCCGGGGCGTGCCCGGGCCGTTTCCCCACTGAATCTGCGTCGTTTATGCAAATGCGCGGTTGCGCTTGAACTGCTCGGTCGCGCCGACCAGCGCGCGGGCGATGCCCTTTTCCATCGCACCGTGACCGGCGTCGGGAATCATCTGCAGCACCGCGCCCGGCCAGGCCTCGCGCAGGCGCCACGCCGACACCGGCGGGCAAATCACGTCATAGCGGCCCTGAACGATCACCGCCGGCAGGTGGGCGATGCGGCCGATGTCGCGCATCAGTTGACCCTCGTCGAAGAAGCCCAGGTTGGCCATGTAATGCGATTCCAGCCGTCCCACGCCCAGGTCGAGCGCGTCCGACGGCGGGTCCTCCGGCTGCGGCAGCAGGAATACGCGGCGGCCCTCGAAGCGGCTCCAGGCGCGCACCGCCGGCCAGTGCACCTCGGGGTCGTCGCTCATGATGCGGTCGACGTAGGCTTTGAGCAGGTTGCCGCGCTCGGCCAGCGGAATCGGCGCGATGAACTCCTCGTACACCTCCGGGTGGAACCACTGGGCGCCGTACAGGAACCAGTCGATTTCCGCCTGCGTGCACAGGAAAATCCCGCGCAGCACGAAGCCGAGGCAGCGCTCGGGATGCGCCTGACCATAGGCCAGCGCCAGGGTCGAACCCCACGAGCCGCCGAACACCAGCCATTGCCCGATGCCGAACAGCGCGCGCAGGCGTTCGATATCGTCGATCAGCAGCTGGGTGGTGTTGTTGCGGCACTCGCCCAGCGGCAGCGATTTGCCGGCGCCGCGCTGGTCGAACAGGATCACGCGGTACTGTTCCGGATCGAAGAAGCGGCGGTGCTGCGGCGACAGGCCGGCGCCAGGACCACCATGCAGGAAGATGACCGGAATACCATCTGGATTGCCGAGCTCCTCCCAGTAAATGGTGTGCAGGTCGTCGACCGCCAGCATGCCGTGCCGGGTCGGCTGGATGGGCGGGAACAGAGGTGTGGATGGGTCGAACATGGGCGGCGGTCCTTTTCGCTTTGATAGCGAATTGTACCGCCAACCCGTACCGCCAGACGGGGGCTCGGCGCCCCCGTCGTACCCAGGGGGGTACGACCCCGGTTTTTGCCTGGGGTTTACGACATGTGCTGGCCGCCGTTGATGGCGATGTTGGCGCCGGTGACGAAGGCTGCCTCGTCCGACGACAGGTAAGCCACCAGGCCGGCCACTTCTTCCGGCTTGCCCAGGCGCGCCATCGGGATTTGCGGGATGATCTTGGTATCGAGCACTTCCTGGGGAATCTCCATCACCATCTTGGTGCCGATGTAGCCCGGCGAAATGGTGTTGACGGTTACGCCCTTGCGCGCCACTTCCAGCGCCAGCGCCTTGGTGAAGCCGTGCATGCCGGCCTTGGCCGCCGAGTAGTTGGTCTGGCCGAAGGCGCCCTTCTGGCCGTTGACCGACGAGATGTTGATGATGCGGCCCCAGCCGCGATCGACCATGCCGTCGCACACCGGCTTGGTCATGTTGAACACGGAGTCCAGGTTGGTGGCCATGACCGCGTCCCAATTCGGCTTGTCCATCTTCTTGAACGTCATGTCGCGGGTGATGCCGGCGTTGTTGACCAGCACGTCGATCGGACCGATGTCCTTTTCGATGGCCGCCACGCAAGCTTGCGCCGAGTCGTAGTCCGACACGTCGCACGGATAGGCGCGGAAGTTGAAACCCTGGTCGCGCGTCGTGGCGAGCCACTGCTCGACCTTAGGATTGCCAGGGGAATACGTCGTGACCACGTTATAGCCGAGCGCCGACAGTTTGAAACACACCGCTTCGCCCAGACCGCCCATACCGCCAGTTACCAATGCAACTCTTGCCATTTTATTGTCCCCTCTTTGTAGTTGATACCAAACTTCGCTGACACCAAAGTTCGTGCGCCGCCCCACGACCGCGGAGGCGGCGTTGTTTTCTGTTACGGACGCTCGATCGCCAGCGCCACGCCCATGCCGCCGCCGATGCACAGCGAGGCCAGGCCTTTCTTGGCGTCGCGGCGTATCATTTCGTGGATCAAGGTGACCAGGATGCGGGCGCCGGACGCGCCGATCGGGTGGCCGATGGCGATGGCGCCGCCGTTGACGTTGATCTTGCTGGTGTCCCAGCCCATTTCCTTGTTGACGGCGACCGCCTGCGCGGCAAACGCTTCGTTGATTTCCATCAGGTCCAGGTCGTCCGGGGTCCAGCCAGCCTTTTTCAGGCACAGGCGGCTGGCCGAAACCGGCCCCATGCCCATCAGCGCAGGGTCCAAGCCGGACGAGGCGTAGGCCTTGACCTTGGCCAGCACCGGCAGGCCCAGTTCCTTGGCCTTGGTGGCGGACATCATGATGACGGCGGCGGCGCCGTCGTTCAGGCCGGACGCGTTACCGGCGGTCACGCTGCCTTCCTTGTTGAACGCCGGACGCAGCCCGGACAGGCCTTCGATGGTCGAGCCGGGCTTGATGTATTCGTCGCTGTCGAACACCACGGTGCCTTTTTTATTGGCGATTTCCAGCGGCAGGATCTCGTCCTTGAATTTGCCTTCTTTTTGAGCGGCTTCGGCCTTCAGCTGCGATTGCAGCGCGAATTCATCCTGCTCGGTGCGCGAAATGTCATGCTTCTTCGCGACGTTCTCGGCGGTGATGCCCATGTGATAGTTGTTGAACGCGTCCCACAGGCCGTCGACGATCATGGTGTCGACCATTTTGATCTCGCCCATGCGGAAGCCGTCGCGCGAACCCGGCATCGCATGTGGCGCCGCGCTCATATTTTCCTGGCCGCCAGCAATGACGATTTGTGCGTCGCCGCATTTAATCGCCTGGGCCGCCAGGTGGGTGGCTTTCAAACCGCTGCCGCACACGTGATTGATGGTGAAGCCAGGAATGGAATCTGGCAGGCCGGACTTGATGACCGCCTGGCGCGCCGGGTTCTGGCCGACGCCGGCCGTCAACACCTGGCCCAGGATCGCTTCGCTGATCTGGCTTGGATCGATGCCGGTCTTAGCCAGCAGGCCCTTGATCACGTGCGCGCCCAGGTCCGAGGCCGCGATCTTGGCGAGGCTGCCGCCGAATTTGCCGACACCGGTACGGCCAGCGGCCACGATAACTACATCATCCATTATGACTCTCCAATACGCCGGCCACGGCCGGCTTAGTTTAGCAACAACATTGATCAACTACGTGAACGTCGATAATACGCCTACGACGGCGAGGCCGTGGGCGGTTTCGATTGTGCGTCGCCGCGAGGACTGCCCAGTATTTCTCTAGCAGCATCCATGCCAGCGGGTGGCATGGTCGCGGCCTTATCGTAAGCGCCCCGATTTGGCGGCGCTTTGATTTAGGTCAACGTTCGGATTCGACCAAGCTCAATACACATTTTGAAGAAACAATGTTAATTTGTCACGACAATAATCTGATACCGTCGAGCGTGGCGGCGCACTGCTCGCGTATCACTTTGACGAAGTCGAGCACGTAGGCTTTGTGCTTTTGCGACTCCGGCACCGAAACGAACAAGTCGCTCCACAGGCCGTGGTCGCCAACCGGCTTGGCGATGACGTAGTCGTAGTCGACATAGTTTTTGATGGCCCAGTTGGGCAGGGCGGCAATACCGCGGCGGCTGGCGACCAGCTGCAGCACGGCCACCGTCAGCTCGGCGGTGCGGCGCTGCACCTGCACGCCGGCCGGTTGCAGCACCTCACGGATCAGGTCAATCCGGGTTTCCGGCACCGGATAGGTGATCAAGGTCTCGCCCTCGAAGTCGGCCGCGTGCAAGCGGCGCTGCATGGCCAGCCGGTGTTTTTGCGCCATGACGACCAGGATCTCGTAACGGAACAGCGGGAAGGTCGCGAAATCCGGGCCGTATGCCGAACCAATGACGAGGTCGGCGGCGCCGGTGCGCAGCAGTTCGGCCGGCTCGCTGTGGAAACCGGACACCAGATCGATTTCAACGTCCGGCCAGCGTTTGCGGAACTCGTCCATGACCGGCATAAGCCAGTCGAAGCACGTGTGGCATTCGAGCGCGACCCGCAATTGGCCGGTGTCGCCCTGGGTCAGGCGCGCCACTTCGCGCTCGGCCGCCTCGATTTCCGGCAGCAGCATATCGGCCAGTTTGAGCAGTCGCGCGCCGGTGGCGGTAAAGCCGATCGGCACCGATTTTCGCTCAAAAAGCGGCCCGCCGTAGCGATCTTCCAGCAACTTGATTTGATGTGACAACGCCGACTGGGTCAGGTTGAGCAACTGGGCGGCGCGCACCAGACTGCCTGCCGAACGAAGCGCGCTCAGGGTGCGAAGGTGGCGTATCTCTAGCATGGTCTATTAAAAATTTTCATGTCAAACTACAAAATCTTTCGTTTTGATTATAGACCGGAATGCCGCAAACTTTATCGCATCAATATTAAATGCGGATGACACCGATCATGACACCATCAAATAAAGCAGGCGCGAACCACATCCACACCCACATTCCGGGATTTCCACGCATCGGCGCGGCGCGTGAACTCAAATTCGCGCTGGAATCGCACTGGCGCGGCGAGCTGGACGAAGCCGGACTGGAGGCGGTCGGGCGGGAGCTGCGCGCCCGCCACTGGGCGCTGCAAGCACGCGCCGGGCTCGATTTCGTCAGCGTCGGCGATTTCGCCTTCTACGACCAGGTCGCCAATCATGTTCAGCTATTGGGATGCGAACCGGCGCGCTATGGCTTCGATCCGCTGCAATCGCAGCTGAGCCGCTATTTCGCCATGGCACGCGGCGATGGCGGCACAGCGCACGCGGCATGCGCCGCCGGCTGCGGCCACGAGCATGCCCACAACGATCTGCACGCGTCCGCCGCGTTGGAGATGACCAAGTGGTTCGACACCAACTACCACTATCTGGTACCCGAATTCACGGCGGAAACCGCATTCTCGCTGGCTTGCGAGCGGCTCTTTGACGAAGTCGCCGAAGCGCAAGCGCTTGGCCACGCGGTAAAAGCCGTGCTGCTCGGGCCGCTCAGCTTCCTGTGGCTGGGCAAAGAAAAGGGCGACCGCGCGTCCGGATTCAACCGCCTCGACCTGCTCGACAAACTGCTGCCGGTCTACGGCGCGGTACTGGACCGCTTGAAGGCGCAAGGCGTGCAGTGGGTGCAGGTGGACGAGCCCATCCTTGGCCTGGACCTGCCGGTACCATGGCGCAGCGCGTTTGAAAACACCTACTGGCAATTGAACCAGGTCGGCGTGCCGCTGCTGCTGGCGACTTACTTTTCTCCGCTGGAAGAAAACCTCAGCCTGGCCTGCCGCCTGCCTGTAGCGGGATTGCATGTGGACGGCGTGCGCGCCGCGCATGAGCTGACCAGCATCGCCGACTGGCTGCCGGTGCACAAGGTGCTGTCGGTGGGCATCGTCGACGGTCGCAACATCTGGCGCACCGATCTGGACGCGGCGCTGGCGACCCTGGCGCCGATCATCGACAAGCGCGGCGGCAAGCTGTGGCTGTCATCGTCGTGCTCCTTGCTGCACGTGCCGTTCACGCTGGCGGCCGAACGCGCGCTCGACGCCGACGTTATATCGTGGCTGGCCTTCGCCACCGAAAAACTCGACGAGTTGTATGTGCTGAAGCAGGCGCTGCAAGGCATCCACAAGGCCTCGGTCAGCGATGCGCTGGAGCGCTCGCGCGCGGCGCTGGCGCAACGCGGGGCCAGCGAACGCGTGCACCAGGTCGCCGTGCGGGAGCGCCTGGCAACGCTGGGCGACGACGCCGACCGCCGCCGATCGGCCTTCGCGCAACGACAGGCCGTGCAGCGCGCGCGTCTGCGGCTGCCGGACTTTCCGACCACCACCATCGGCTCGTTCCCGCAAACGCCGGCCATCCGCGCGGCCCGCGCCGGCTTCAAGCGCGGCGAACTGAACGCCGCCGACTATGAAGGCAAGATGCGCGACGAGATCGCCTACGCGGTGCGCCGCCAGGAGGACCTGGGACTCGACGTGCTGGTGCATGGCGAAGCCGAGCGCAACGACATGGTCGAATATTTCGGCGAGCAACTGGACGGCTTCGTCTTCACGCAACTGGGCTGGGTGCAGTCGTACGGCTCGCGCTGCGTCAAGCCGCCCATCATCTACGGCGACGTCAGCCGCCCGAAGCCGATGACGGTGGACTGGACCGTGCACGCGCAAAGCCTGACCGGCAAACCGATGAAGGGCATGCTGACGGGGCCGATCACGATCCTGCAATGGTCGTTCGTGCGCGACGACCAGCCGCGCGCGCGCACCGCGCTGCAACTGGCGCTGGCGATCCGCGACGAGGTGGACGATCTGCAGCGGGCCGGCATCGGCATCATTCAGATCGACGAGCCCGCCGTGCGCGAAGGGTTGCCGCTGCGCCGGGGCCGCTGGGATGACTATCTGGCGTGGGCCACGCGCGCGTTCCGCGTCTCGGCCGGCGTGGCGGCGGACGGCACGCAGATCCACACGCACATGTGCTACGCCGAGTTCAACGACATCCTGCCGCAGATCGCCGCGATGGACGCGGACGTGATCACAATCGAGACCAGCCGCTCGGACATGGAGCTGCTCAATGGATTCGGGCAATTCCGCTATCCGAACGAGATCGGGCCGGGCGTGTACGACATCCACTCGCCGCGCGTGCCGGGCCAGGCGGAGATGGTGCGGCTGCTGCGCAAGGCCAGCGCGGTGATTCCTGCTGGCAATCTCTGGGTGAATCCGGACTGCGGCCTGAAGACGCGCGGCTGGGCGGAGACGGAGACGGCGCTGCGCAATATGGTCGCCGCCGCGCATCAGCTGCGCGCCGAGCACGCGATTTACTGACATGCCATAAGCCCCAGCGCGGCGTTGACAAGCGCTGTTGACCACGCACGCGTTGACCGGCGATTTTGACCGCGCGGCGTTGACGCATGCTTTCCACCCGGCACAGCGGGGTCGTACCCCGTACGGGGCACGACCCCAGGCTCAGCCGCTTTGCGGGTTCAATCCCGCATATTTGCTCGCGCGCACGCGTATCGGGCCTCCCCATCCGCCGCTTTCCACAGTAGAATGCTCGTGCCTGCGCATGCGCGCGAGGTTATTCACCTCACATACCTCTCATACTGTCGCCCATGTCCAAGAGCCTGTTTCAAAAGCCCATCGAAATCAAGATATCCACCGTCGTCGCCGTCTCCGCCATCCTGGCGACCGCCGACAGCATCGCTCTCGACGCCGCGCTGGCCGAAATGACCGGCGGCACCACCGACTTTTTTGAAGACGACCTGGCGGTGATCGACGTTGCCGCGTTGCCGGCCGGCTGCGATCCGGTCGACTGGGCCGGCATCATCGCCCTGCTGAAAAAATACCGCTTGAATCCGGTCGCCGTGCGCAACGCGCCGCCGTCGATGGCTGCCGACATCGCCGCCCACGGATTGAGCCTGGAAACCGCAACCAAGCCGCGCGCCGACGAGGCCGACGCGGCAGCGGGCAAAACAGCAGCCAAGGCGGCAACCCCGGCGCCGGCCGCCAGCAAGCCGCCGGTGGCGGCAGCCACCGCCGCCGCCGCCACCGACAGCCTGCCCGGCAATGCCGGCGTCATGATCATCGACACGCCGGTGCGCGCCGGCCAGCGCATCTACGCGCGCGGCTGCGACCTGATCATCACGGCGGTCGTCAACAACGGCGCCGAAGTCATCGCCGACGGCAGCATCCACGTCTACAACACGCTGCACGGCCGCGCGCTGGCGGGCGCCTCCGGCAATCCCGAGGCGCGCATCTTCGCCATGACCATGTCGCCGGAATTGGTGTCAATTGCCGGTGTTTACCGCACTTTTGAAGACGGGTTCCCTGCCGAGTTCGCACGTTCCCCTGCGCAAATCCGCTTGGTTGGCGACCGAATCGATATACTATCTGTCAATTCCGCGAACCGCGCCTGATTGGCCCGCTGTTCGTCTCTCTGAAAAGGATTATTTGTGGCGAGAATCATTGTAGTGACGTCCGGCAAGGGCGGTGTCGGTAAGACGACTTCCAGCGCGAGCTTTTCCACCGGCCTGGCGATGCGCGGCCATAAGACCGCCGTCATCGACTTCGACGTCGGCCTGCGCAACCTGGACCTGATCATGGGTTGCGAACGCCGTGTCGTCTACGACCTGATCAACGTGATCAACAAGGAAGCGTCGCTGACCCAGGCGCTGATCAAGGACAAGCACTGCGACAACCTGTTCATCCTGCCGGCATCGCAGACGCGCGACAAGGATGCGCTATCGGAAGACGGCGTGGAAGTCGTGCTGCACGAACTGATCAACATGGGCTTCGAGTTCATCATCTGCGATTCGCCGGCCGGTATCGAGCACGGCGCGCTGATGGCGCTGACCTTTGCCGACGAAGCGATCATCGTCACCAATCCGGAAGTATCGTCGGTGCGCGATTCGGACCGCATCCTCGGCATCATCCAGGCCAAGTCGCGCCGCGCCCAGACCGGCGGCGAGCCGGTCAAGGAACATCTGCTGATCACCCGCTACTCGCCGAAACGCGTGGAAGCGGACGAAATGCTGTCGTACCAAGACGTGCAGGAAATTCTGCGCATTCCTTTGATCGGCATCATCCCGGAATCGGAATCGGTGCTGCACGCTTCAAACCAGGGTAACCCGGCCATTCACTTCAAGGGCACCGATGTTGCGGAAGCCTATGAAGACGTGGTGTCGCGCTTCCTCGGCCAGGAATTGCCGTTGCGCTTCGTCAACTATGAAAAGCCAGGCCTTCTGCAGCGTATTTTTGGGAGCAAGTGACCATGGCCCTGCTTTCTTTCCTGTTCCCGCAAAAACAGAAAACCGCGACAGCGGCCAAGGAGCGGTTGCAGATCATCATCGCGCGTGAGCGCAATGGCCGCAGCGGCCCGGATTTTCTGCCGGCGCTGCACAAGGAGTTGATCGAGGTGATTTCGAAATACACCAAGGTTAACGCCGACGACATCAAGATCTCGCTCGATCGCCAGGGCAACCTGGAAGTGCTGGACGTGAACGTGGTGCTGCCGGACGCGTAACAGACCCGAACCCTTAAGCGCTGCGCGATACGCCGGCGTCACCACTGAGGGGTCG
>Ga0308163_10000888_pt1 | contig 40033 bp, 38 predicted proteins | sample PhyTR1_FD_201037 | JGI IMG/M metagenome (GOLD analysis project Ga0308163, IMG submission 201037) | Phyllosphere microbial communities from UC Gill Tract Community Farm, Albany, California, United States - DLSLT.R1 | ecosystem: Host-associated > Plants > Phyllosphere > Unclassified | place: USA... | reverse complement strand
ACTTACAGGCCATCAAACTTTTCCACCAATCGCTTTTTCGCAGATGAGCGAGGAACAAAGAGATTTTCTCCATGATGAAATTTTTGATGAGGACAGCGCTTCTTTCCTTGGCGGTCGCCGGAGTGAGCGCGTTTGCGAAGCCACTCGATGATCCACATGCGCCTCCGCCCTCCCCTGAATCTTTGAAACGTCTCCTGAGCATGATCAACGAGCGCTTAGAGATTGCGGACCTAGTAGCGCTCACCAAATGGGATAGCGCACAACCTGTTCAGGACAGTGACAGAGAGTCGACGGTGATCGCCGATGCAAAACGGCAGGCTGCGAGCTATGCAATCGCGAAAAACGAGGCGGCTCAAATGATGGCAGCCCAGATTGAAGCGAACAAACTCGTTCAATACGGTTTGCTCTCGATATGGCACTCGGATGGAAAGGCCCCGCTGACTAAGCGACCAGACTTGAAAAATCAAATCCGTCCTCGCCTGGATGCACTGCAGACCGGACTGCTGCAGCAATACGCAGAATTCAGCCCATTCAGAGCTGATCCAGCCTGCCCTCTCTGGATAAACCAGGAACTGCCGCAGTTGGCCAAAGATAAATTACACGAAATAGCACTGATTCGAGCCACGGGAGAGTTATGCACCCAACAGCCCCACGCTACACCCGCTTTACCGCATTGATAGCATCCACCCTGTTGACAAGGTGAAGTAGATGATCTGGCCTACGATCGATGAAGTACGCATGTTCACCCCGCTCCCAGCTGGCTACACTTGGGATTTCTTGAGGCACGACGAGATCGACACCGCCATAGCTTTTTTCAAGGCCTGGTTTCCTTCCATCTCGGTTGGTATGGGCAGTTCGTTCATGGACCGGACGTTCTACGAAGACAAGGTGATGGGCGCTGACCGCCATACAACCCCAATACTCGCTCTGGTCGTTCGCCACAACGACGAAATCGTCGCTATCGCCACTTGGGAGAAAATTGACGGTCCAGATGTCATTTCAGGTCGAGTTGGCGCAGTGGCCAAGCCCCATCGACAATCCAATCTAGCGGTTGCCGCTCAAGAGCTTGGCGAAAAGATGGGCAGACTTATGGGCGCAGGCCTGATCTACGGCATGGCAACCACCAGAACTCCCTATATGCAACAAGCTCTGGAGCGGGCCGGTTATAAAGCAGTTGGTATAATGCCTGGCTTCGATCTTGAAGAAACTGAGCCGGGAACCCTGCTTCGCATCTATGAAGTCATTTATGTCAAACAGCTCGCATCAGCCAGTGCATTCCTTGTGCCCTTGCACCAGAACTTCACGCCAGCCGTTGCTAGACTTTACACACAAATCTTCGAGGATAATCCGAAAAATTTTAGTTCACAGTGAGTTTATTGTTAATTGCGGATACCCCATAGCAGAAATGAGTTCATCTTGCCGCGCTTAAGATGCCTCACTTGCTTGTTTTGGACGGGCAGTTTGCTCAGATCGTGTGAAGGACAAGTCAGGGATGACAACCGGCTGTGCCTCCCCCCGTGATCCAGTTTGTAGGGCGATGGATGAAGCGATCTTACAGACCCTAACGTTTATCCGTTGTTCTATAAATGAGCCGAGGAAGATAAATGCGAAAAATATTGATTGTCGGAGCCGGCCAGTCTGGACTTCAGTTAGCGCTTGGACTGCAGTCAGCTGGTTATTCAGTGACGTTAATTAGCAATCGGACCGCTGAGGAGATTAGAAATGGAAATATTCTTTCAACTCAATGTCTCTTCGGCGCCTCGCTGAGCTATGAGCATAGCCAGGGTTTGGATTTTTGGTCAGAGGTCGCTCCGAAAATTACAGGAGTAGGTGTTTCTATAAATGATGGCCAAGGGCGGCGAGCAGTCAATTGGGTGGGTAGTCTGGATCGTCCCGCCCAATCTGTCGATCAGCGCTTGAAAATGTCTCAGTGGCTCGCCTTGTTCGCAGAGAGAGGTGGAGAGGTTGTGATTCGGGAAGTCACTCCAGAAATATTGAGCAAGTTTGGGCGTGATTTTGATTTAACCTTAGTAGCATCTGGTAGAGGCAAATTATCTACACTTTTTAAACGTGACGAAGCTAGATCAACATTTAGTACAGCTCAACGATCACTCGCTGCGACTTATGTCCACGGGATGACTCCTCGCACAGAGGATAGATTAGAGTCTGTACAATGCAACTTGATACCTGGTATCGGCGAGCTTTTTGTGATGCCCTGTCACACTCTCACAGGGCGCTGCGATATTCTTTTGTGGGAAGCTGCCCCCGGAGGCCCTCTAGATTCATTCTCCGGAAACTTTACACCTAGCCAGCATCTCCAGCACACATTGGCGCTGATGAAGTGTTATACACCTTGGGAATATGATCGCGTGCAAAAAGTGCAACTCACAGATGCTAAAGCTACCTTGATCGGGTCTGTGACCCCAACCGTTCGACAACCCGTTGCTGAGATTAAACCCGGATTTTTCGCTTTGGCAATGGCCGACGTTGTCGTTACAAACGATCCGATCACCGGGCAAGGCGCGAATAACGCCGTTAAATGCGCGCAAGTGTACTTGGAGGCTATCATCCAGCAAGGCGATAAACCTTTTGATGATGAATTCATGCGTTGTACGTTTGAACGCTATTGGGAAGCTGTCGCCCCTTCTGTAAAATGGACCAATGCTATGCTGACACCACCTCCACCACACATCTTAGAACTCATGTTAGCAGCTGACAATGAACCACTTATTGCCAACCGTTTTGCCAACTGTTTTGACAATCCGTCAGATTTAGAAAACTGGTTTTTCAACCCTGTCAAATTTCATCACTATATAAGGGGCCTCTAAGGCGTCCTTCAAATTGAAGAGCACACATTACCCCGCCGAAACTTAAGCTTCGATGACTCGGAGTAGACTTGTACAATGGATCCACAGAATCAATCACACTCAAAAAATATTTTTATACTTTTTCAAGTGAGGTTAGACAATTTTAAATATTAGGATCTTTCACTTGCGCCCCCACTTCTTGTACCAGCAATCGAAGCGACTTTGTTTTGATTGTCCATCATATCCGTAACTCCTGTGGTCTGCATTGAAGTTCAGCACCGACTGCTGAGTACGCGGTCGGTGCTACGGAATGCGACGAATAGATTAAGTGCACGGACCTCTACAACGCGTGCATGCATGTTGGCCATCCATGTCTGTGTACATCGCCTGACAATTTCAACGCAGCGTTGCTCAAGAACCACGGAACTCGCTAGGCGTCACGCCCACTTCACGACGAAATATCTGCGAGAAATGACTGGGGCTTGAGTAGCCGACCGCCAGCCCGACGTCGATGACACTAAGGCGGGTTTCCAGTAGCAGGTGCCGCGCACGAGCCATGCGTAAGCGAATGAAGTACTGCGATGGCGAAAGCCCGGTCGCACGCTTGAACAGGCGGCTGAAGTGGTACTCGCTCAACTCGGCGACGCGGGCCAGCGTTGCCAGGCTGAATTCAGCGCTCAGATGTGCGCTCATGGCGTCAGTGACTTTGCGCAGCTTATAGACTTGCAAGGCGTTGACTCGACGTCCAGGCTGGCTTTCAGCGAGATAGCTGCGCACCAAATGTACGGCCAGCGCCTGCGCCAGCGAGCGAGCAAAAAGAGCGCTGGGCGAGCGTTCCATAACCAATTCGGTGCGCAACTGCTCCATGAAAAACGCAATGCGCCCGTCCCGTGCTCCTGAAACATCGCGCAACCGCACAGGCCCTGCGTGGTGACCCCACAACTCTCGGGATGCATGCTCAATCAGCGGCAGCCCGAGATAAAGATGCATGACTTCAAAAGTATCACCTCCGTGTGTCTGCCAGCGCATTTCATACGGCTCATCGGAACTGGTGAAGAAGAAATCGCCGGTGTTGACCTCCACAGCTTCCCACTCGCCACCCAATGCGCGCTCTTCCACCCTCGCCGCCCCGGCAAGAATCAGGACAAGCAGCGGTTCCACCACTGCCGGCACGAGAATGGGCTCAATGACGCTGCGATGGATGAACAGCTGAATCATAACTTCCTGGATTTCCAGGCGCGATTGTAACGCCTGGGTTTCTCCAGGCAGGAACTCGCCCATCGACTCGCCGGTGATGCGCAAGTTTCGGGAAGATGTCGACATCGGGTTCTGGAAAGTCCGCCCGGTGTTTGCCATGAACTCATCCTTTTCAGATTCGGCTGACAGGTCTCAGGGTCTTGCCCGTACTTCGCGTCACGGACACCGGCCCAATGATATCGGGCTTTTCACGTCGGTTAAATCCAGCACCGAACCTTCCCTTACTGGCATTCAGCGCAAAATCCCGACAGCGTGGGCAATTTCACAAAAGCAGACCTCGCCTAGCTGCGAGACAGTGAGCCCGTAGCCGATGACAGCGCCTCGCCGGCGCCAACACGGCTCATCCCTACTCGATCAAAACACAGGTGAACATCATGACTGACTTCAAGGACAACACCCCAACCGAAGTGGCCGGTAAAGTGGCGCTGGTCACTGGCGCGGCCAGTGGCATTGGCAAGGCCATCGCACTATTGCTGCATGCCCGCGGCGCTCAGGTCATTGCAGAAGATATAAACGTTGAGGTGGAAGCACTGGCCCGCCCTGGCTTGGTCCCTCTGGTGGCCGACATCACTCAGGACGGGGCAGCCGAACGCGCGGTCGCCTTGGCTGTCGAGCAGTTCGGTCGGCTGGACATTCTGGTCAACAACGCCGGCATCATCATCAATAAATTGGTGATCGACATGACCCGCGAAGATTGGGAGCGTATTCAGGCGGTCAATGCTACGGCGGCCTTTTTGCATAGCCGGGAGGCGATCAAAGCGATGATGCCCAACAGATCTGGATCGATTGTCAACATCGCGTCTTACGCCTCCTATTTTGCCTTCCCCACCATTGCCGCCTACACCGCCTCCAAAGGCGCGCTTGCACAACTTACGCGCACCCTGGCGCTGGAGGTCATTGGCCACGGCATACGGGTCAATGCTATCGGTGTCGGAGATGTGGTGACCAACATCCTCAACAGTGTGGTCGACGATGGCCCTGCCTTTCTCGCACAACATGGCGAAGCCGCGCCGATTGGCCGCGCCGCCCAACCGGAAGAAATCGCCGAAGTGGTCGCGTTCATCGCCTCGGACCGGGCCAGCTTCATGGTCGGTTCGGTGGTCATGGCCGACGGCGGCATGACTGTCACAGCCGGCTGAGCAGCAGCACAAATCCGCCGCACAACATGCTCGACAATCCAGATAGGATCAGGCAAACCTGCGGCAGTTTCGTCCTTACACTGCGGCACGCGGCTACGAAATCTGAAGGCACGCAACGGATGCAGATATTGGCCAAGGCAGGCCGCTCAGGTGAGCAACGTCAATGAGGACTTAAGAATGTGGAACGTAAGCGCGCAATGCTCGCTTCAATTGCCTCCATCCACCGCTTCAGCTCGGCGCTGGTGACGTTGCGGTCGCGGTGATTGACAGCTTTGAATTTGCGGCGGTCGATGGCGACCAGAGTCTCGCCGAAAAACCAGGCAGGTTGGCGTTTTAGAGCATCGACGCTAGCCAGAGGCAAAGACACGGAGCGCCTAGGGACTTGGCTGATATGAGGTGTAAATAACGACTTGATAGATTTGCCTCATATCAATCAATTGTCGCTAAAAATATTTAACTCCAATCATTCAGCTGTTACCCCCCATCTCACATGAGACGGCTCTAGCGGACCTCAAAAAAGCTGCTGCCTGATAATGGCTGCACGGCCGCTGCCGCGCGCTGTTCATGAGACTGCCCTGAGGCATAAGCCTTTAACGCCACAAGTGCTATTGCATGATCATCGTCCGAACTGCCGCTACTGATGCCAATTGCGCCTAGTAATCCACTCTCGGATTGGATGGCGATGCCACCGTCCTCGACCTTCAACGTACCGATGAGATGATCCTCCCAGCGAATGGGCATCTGGCCGCTATGAACTTCACCATTCAGTGCTTCGGCGTTTGCTAGCGGGGCACCGCCGGATTGCTGATGCAGCATTAGGCAAAGCCCTACCGATAAGGCGTTGAGCGCCTTGTATTTCGATTCATCAACTCGTCCCGCCGGGGCGCCGTCCATACGTACCTGAGCGATCAGTTGCCCTTGCATGTCGACGACGGAAATCGTGGACGGGCAGCCCGTGCGGTAGGCTTCTGTCTCAGCTGCAAAGATCATCTGCCGTGCAGCAGCCAGAGTCAGTGTATTTAACTTCAGCATGCAAACTCCTCGGGTGAAAAACGGCGCCAAATTAGCTTACTGATCAGTGGGGACTGGCCCCATGCGCTGCTTGCCCGATCAGGTCAGCAATCTCGACGGGATGGGAGAGCAGTGACACATGGCTCGCAGGCAGTTCAATGGTGTGGGCATTCATACGCTTAGCCATGAACCGTTGCAGCTCAGGGTTGATAGTTCGGTCTTGAGTTGAGACGGCATACCAACTGGGTTTGCTCTGCCACGCAGCCGCATTGGTCTTGGCGGTGGTGATTGCCTTAGCGAACGGTTGTTGGACTGAAAACAGCACGTTGGCTTCCTGCTTGGGCAGGTCTCCAGCAAAATCTTGCACGAAGGCTGGCTGGGACAATGTGCCAAAACCGTCGGCGGACCACTGGAGTCCCTTGGCGGCAGGGGCTGGGGGGAATTTAGCGGCCAGGGCCGGATAATCTTCTCCGGCCTCTGGGGCACGTGCCGCGACATATACCAGACCTTTGACCTTGGGGTCTGCGCCAGCCTGGCTGATAACCATGCCTCCGTAAGAATGAGCGACGAGAATCGTCGGGCCATCCTGCAGGTCAAGCGTGCGCTTGACTGCGTCCACGTCGGCCTCGAGCGATGTTGTGGGATTTTGCACGGCTGTGACCTGGAAACCCTTAGCCTGTAGTAGCGGAATGACTTTTGACCAGCTTGATCCATCGGCATATAGGCCGTGCACTAGCACGATGTTCTTGACGTCGTGCTCCGCGACGATGCCATCATCGGGCGCTTTCTCCGCCGCCGAAACCGTGAGCGAAAGCGCTACGGCCAACAGGGTCGAACAGACTCCAACCTGCTTTTTCATCGTGAACTCCAGTTTTAATTGAGGCGCTCAGCGCCAGGTCTTGATGTTGTATTAATTGCAATTTTCTTCGCGCAGGCAGCTTAGGCTTGGCCGCAGCGGGCATGTAAAACCACCGGCCTAATTGCCCGTCGCTGAGCTATTCTTTCTAAGGTCGATAACCGATCGTCTAGTGATGAACCCACCAAGATTGCTGTTTGAATATCGGCGGCGACTGAGTTGTGAGTGTCAGACGCCGCAGAAGGCAAACTATTCCAGGACGATCTGTTTTGAGTGGAACTACTAGAAAAAAGGAAGCTAGCCCAACGTCCTACTATGTTTTAGTCGGTTGGAATCATGAATCTTTCGATCATTGGTAAGGTGATCGCACTAAACATTTCAGGGTCGCCGTGGGCGCGCGCGGAGAGCATCGCGCCGTGGACGGTCGCTATGACTGTCTCCGCCTCGGTACGTGCATCGTTTGAAAGCGCTAGATAGCCTTGCGAGGCCCCTCGCTCAAGCACCAACGTCAGCCATGCTGACAGCGCCTCAAAATGAGCTCTTACTTCGACGACGATCGCTTCCGGCAGCACCGGCATCTGGTTGGCGAGCAATGCGCACACACAGTAGCCCTTCGTGGCGTCGCCGATACAGCCCTGCCAGTAATGGATATAGGCGCGAAGTTGATCAGAAGGACCAGGGCTTAAACGTTCTATGTGGGTGACCCCTGCCTCGGCTTGCTGCCGATACTGGATAACAAGCGTCTGTACAAGGTCGACTTTGGTGGGAAAGTGGTGGTGAATGCTGGATTTTTGGATTCCCACAAACTCAGAGATGTCGGTGTAGCTGAAACTGCTGTAGCCGCCCGCGATGATCAGAGAGCGGGCACAGTCAAGAATTTCGTAATAAGCATTTGAGTAATTATCCATGCCTGAAACCTACCTTCTAGTAGGGAGCCTGTCAAGCTCATGTACCGCCCCTTAGCTCGCCAGGGACCTGAGAATACGCGTCGCGATTTCGCTCATCAGATCGGCGAGGTGAGCGGGTAGCCGAACGTCAAGTTGTCAAGATTTGCCTCGCTAGTTTCGATTGAAGTCCCGCCCCTACCCGCTACTTTCCTGGCAAGAATCTGCACATCCCGCACTTAAGCAGCCCGTTAAAGGCGTATATCCGCATTAGGGTGTTTGATATGCGAGTGGCCGCTAATGCGAGGACACGAAGATCGAGGGCGTACTGGACTCAGGTAATGCGTATGTCGCTTTCATCCACGCAACCTCTGCATGGGGGGTTCGACCGAAAAAGCGTTTGAATTCCCGGCTGAATTGCGACGGGCTTTCGTAGCCGACATCGAATGCCGCAGCTGCCGCCGAAACGTCGTTCCGCAACATCAGCAAACGTGCCTGATGCAGCCGTGTCGACTTCAAATACTGCATGGGCGAAGAGTCCGTGACCGTTCTGAAATGCAGATGGAAATTGGGGACGCTCATACTGGCCTCTTGGGCCAGCGCTTCCACGTTCAACTGCTCCTTATAAGAGCTGTGAATTTTGCGGATGGCGCGGGTGACTTTGCCGAAATGCCCCTGCTTACTGAGAGCCGCCCGCATGGAACCGCCCTGCTCGCCGGCGATGATCCGGTAGTAAATCTCGCGAACCAGCGACGGGCCGAGGATCTGCGCATCGACCGGGTGATTCATGGCAGCGAGAAATCGCAGGGTGGACTCACGCAACCTGTCGTCCATCGGTGATGAATACATGCCTTTCGGGTGAGCCGCCGTCGGGCCGAATGTCTCATCGATCTCCAGAATCAGCTCGCCTGCCAGCTTGAAATCTAGCCTCATGTACACAGCGAACATAGGTTCTTCTTCGCTGGCATCGGTTTCCATCGTGAACGGCACCGGCACCGACACCACCAGATAGTGCTGGGCGTCGTAAATGTAGACGTCATCCCCGAGATAACCGCGCTTGCGGCCCTGACACAAAATCACAATGCCCGGCTCGTAGAGCACGGGTGTGCGTGTCAGCGGTCGGTTTGAACGCAAAAAACGTATGTCGTCCAGGGGGCTCAGGTTGTAGCCTTCGAGCGGTGCCAGTTGCTCCATCAACTGGACCATACGCTCAGTCGTTTGTGCATCATTGCTCATGTTCGATCCTCCTGCTCGCCGCGTTCAGCTATCCGTCGAGCGGGTCAAGGCTTCCCATTGTTCGAGATCTTTCAACGACTGCTCAAGCTTGCCACGGACTAGCCCGAGCGCATCGCTACCCAACAAGAGATGGGCTGGCGGGTTCGCGCTGTCAATGAGTTTCAGCATCGCCTGCGCGGCCTTTTGCGGGTCGCCCAACTGCTTGCCGTTCTTCTCTTCACGTGCCTGACGTACCGGGTCGAAGCTGGCATCATAGTCGGCAATGCTGCGCGGGGTTCGCTGCATCGAACGACCGGCCCAGTCGGTGCGAAACGATCCTGGCGCCACGGCGGTGACGAAGATGTTGAACGGCGCAAGCTCCTTGCTCAGCGTGTCGGAAATGCCTTCCAGAGCGAACTTGCTGCCGCAGTAGTAGGCAATGCCCGGCATCGTGATGGTGCCGCCCATTGACGTAATGTTGATGATGTGGCCGCTGCGGCGCTGACGAAAATAAGGCACGATCGCCTTGGTCACGGCGACGGCACCGAATACGTTGACGTCGAACTGACGGCGCATCTCTTGAAGCGGCGACTCTTCGAAAATACCTTCATGGCCGTAGCCCGCATTGTTGACCAGAACATCCACAGGACCATGGCGGCTTTCCACATCGGCGATAACACTATCGATGCGTTCAAAGTCGGTGACGTCGAGGATGACACCGTGTGCACGTTCATTCGACAGAGCCTCGAACGCCTGCAACGCTTCGTGATTTCTGACGGTGCCGATGACTCTATGACCTGCGGCGAGTGCCTCAAGGGCCAGAGCTTTGCCGAAGCCACTGCTGATACCCGTGATAAACAAGGTTTTGGAATGATTCATGATGCGATCCCTTTGGTTGACTGATGCCCATGGTAGTGAACCGACGTTCCGGGACCTATGCCAGATCATCTGCAAGCCTTGCCTATTCCTATCCGGCCTGAGAGAAATCCACTGAAGCTCAATCACCGTTCCCTGAAAAAGCCGACGCTGCACAGTCCGCCAACAATCGCCAGCAAGGCCCCCGCAGTCGCCATCCCAGGCCAGCCGAAGTGCCCGGCCGCCGCGGCGCCAAAAGACGAACCCAGCGCGCCGCCAATGAAATAAACGGTCATGAACACCGTATTCACACGGCTGACCGCATCCGGCTGCATCGCCAGCACCCTGGTCTGGTGTGCCAACTGGTTGGCTCGATTCCCCAGATCGATCAATGTGGCGGCCAGCAGCACCAAGGGCATCCACGCCGCCCCACTTGCGAAGCCCAGTGCGATGAACGCCACCAGCATCGCGCCCGCTCCGATGATGCATAGATGCAGGCTGTGTCGCCGGGTCCAGCGACCCAGTGTCGACGCACAAGCGATCCCGACCACTGCCGAGAGACCGATCAATCCCGACTGCAGCGTGCTGTAGCCATAGGGCGGCTGGGCCAACAAACCTGCCATCGCGCCCCAGAACACATTGAGGGCACCAAACAGTAAGCCACCGCAGAGCGACGAGCGCCACAGCGAGGGGTGGTCGTTGAGCAACTGCCATAACGAGCGCAGTAATTCCCCGTAGCGTAACGTGATGGACACCTCACTGCGGGGCATCTGCGCAAAGATCGCCAGCAGCACCAGTACGTCGATGCCAGCGGCGACCGTGAACATGCCGCGCCAGCCTAGCCAATGGCCAAGCGCGCCACTGACCGTACGCGCCAGCAGGCCACCGGCGGACAAACCGCTGACCATCAGTCCGAGGGCACGACCGCGGTGTTCGGGGTCAACCCGGCCCATGGCGCCGGGGATGATGATTTGCGCACTGATCGCCGACACCCCCACCGCCGCGCTGCTGAACAGCACGGCGGTGAAGCTTCCGGTACTGGCACACCACAACAGACTGACGACGTTACCCGCCAGCAGCCCCATAATCAGGTGCCGTCGTTGAATGCGGTCGCCCAGCGGCACGAACAACAGCAACCCCAAGGCATAACCCAGTTGGGTCGCCGTTGCGACCTGCCCTGCGTGCGCGGAGGAAACAGCAAAACTATCGCCAATCAGTGGCAACATGGCCTGGTTGTAATACGCTGTGGCCACCGACAAGCCACAGCAGATCGATAACACGACAGCGTCGAACGCGGACAGCGTCTGTCTGGATGTTTTCACGGCAACTCCCCCTGAATGAACGCCTGCCACGATAGGCAAGGCGCTGGCTCGGGCATACGCCTGAAAGCATCAGGTTGTTGCTCAATGCTATCGATCCGGCCTTACCGGGTCTCTGAGACGTGAGGGGTGGGCCTTCAATCCGCGCGTTGGCTGAGCCACTCGCGGAACGTGGTCAGTGCGGTCGATTCAGGTTTATTCAGTGGCCAGGCGAAGTAATACGAAAAGCTTTGCCGGTTGATCACCAGATCGAAGGGCATGCGCAGCAATCCGGCCTCCAGTTCTTTACTCACCAGCGACTTCTGCGCGATGGCCACACCGTGGCCTTCGAGGGCAGCCTGGTACGACAGAAGCGAGGTTTCGTAGCGCATGCCTCGGTAGGGGTTGATTTGAGCCACGCCCGCTTCACGCAGCCACAGCGCCCAGTCGTCCAGCCGCGCCAGCGAGTGCAAGAGCACCTGGTCGGCGAGTTGCTCGGGCGAACGAAGGTCCGGGGCAAAGTCTGCTGCCACCACGGGGACCAGTTCATTGGGGGTGAGTAATTGTGTCCCGGTGTGCGGCCAGTCACCGCCGCCCAGCTGAATACCGCCATCGAGGTCTTCATGCTCGAAATCCAGAGCGGAAGGCGACGTGGTCAATTGCACGTCGATGGCCGGATGGGCGATGTGGAAACCCGCCAGGCGAGGAATCAGCCAGCGCACTGCGAAGGTCGCCGGTGCGCGAATCTTCAGCAATTGGCGCCGCGTCGAGCCGCCGACAATGGCGTTGGTCGACTCGCGCAGGGCATTGAACAACGGCACGACATCCGCCAGATAACGCTCGCCCGCAGCCGTCAGCTCCAGTCCACCGGGTCTGCGCTTGAACAATTGCACTGAGAGATAATCTTCCAACGCCTTGATCTGTCGGCTTACCGCGGCAGGCGTCACCGACAGTTCGTCCGCCGCACGGGTGACGCTGAGCGAACGACCCGTGGCCTCGAACGCTTTGAGCGGATTGAGCGGCGGTAAGGGGCGGGAATGGGCGCCGTTGATGGTCACTGTGAATCTCCAGTCGGTCAGAGCGGATCGACGGGCCTATTGAGTATCGGAACTGCGCTGGCGGTCAATACGCACACCCCAAACCGCTGCAACCAGGATGCACGGCAACAGAGACACGATCGAATAGACGATGCCGGCCAGCGGGTTACCACTCCAGTTCACCAGCGCCAGGCTGATCATGGGCAGGAAACCGCCGAACAAGATGTTGCCAATCTGCTGCGAAAGCCCAAAGCCAGTGGTTCTGCTCTGCGGCGGAAAACTGTCCGCGATGAACGCAGGCAGCGGCGCCATGACCATCGCCGTCAACGCCGCGAGCAGCGAGATGCACGCGATCAATACCGGCCAGGCCTGGATCTTGGCCGACGCGACAATCTGTGCAAAACACGGATACGCGGTACCCGCCCACAACACCATGCCGACCAGCATGATCCACGCCCGCCCATACCGGTCGCTAAGTGCGCCGAAAAGCGGATACAAGGGCGCTGCAATGAGGATGGCGACGCCAACGCACAGGTTCGCTTCAAACACGGGCACGGCCAGCACGTTCTGCAGGAAATACAGCATGTAGATGATTGAGGTGTACAAGGTGACTGACGTGCCCCCTTGAGCACCGAACACCGCCACCAGAAGGTTCTTCCATGAGGCTCGGCTAGTCAGGGTGTCCGCCAGTGGCGAGCGAGAAACTCCGCCCTCCTCCTTGAGCGCCTGGAAGACGGGCGTCTCTTCCATCCCCAGGCGAATGTAGGTCGCGACCAGTACGATCGGCGCCGAAACAAGAAAAGGCACCCGCCAGCCCCAGGCAGCAAAGTCGGCGGGTGTGAGGTAAACGTTGAGCAAAGACACCACCAGAAGCGCTAGCAGCAGGCCCAGGCTGGCGGTGCTCTGCAGGAAACTTGTAAACAGGCCGCGCCGCTCACGGGGCGCGTGCTCCATGACATACACCGCCGCGGAACCGTATTCGCCGCCCAGGGCAATCCCCTGAATGATGCGCAGCACAAGCAGGCACACCGGCGCGAAGATCCCCGCTGACTGATAGGTGGGCAAACACCCCATCAGCACGGTCGACGTTCCCATCAGCACCAGGGTGATGACGAACGCGCGTTTGCGCCCGATGCGATCAGACATGGGACTGAAGATGAGTGTGCCCAGCGGTCGCGCCAGGTAGGCAACGCCAAACGTTCCCGCCGTAAGAATTGACGAAACGAAGGGGTCGAACTCAGGCAAAAACAAGGCACGCAAGGTACTGCCCAAGGCGACATAAACGAGGAAGTCATAGTATTCGAGCATGGTGCCGAAGCTGGCAGTGCCAACCACGCGTGACATGCTGGGCGGGGAAGATGCGGCGGTTGCGGCGATGTCCATTGATATGGTCCTTATTGTTATGGGGCTACAGCAAAGGATCGATGAGTACGGTCGTCACTGTGTTGATGCAAGGAACGCTTTGACGGCAGCCTTATGCTCGGCGCCGCACAGCAAAATAGCCTGGACGCTGCCGGCCGCTTCCAGCGCCTGCGGCAGATCGCTGCTCGCCGCCTGACGCACCAGCCGCTTGGCCAGACGCAACGCTTTGGGCGGCGCGCTGGAAATTGTGGTTGCCAGTTGCTCGACGGTGCTTTCGAGCTCATCGGCGTCGACCACCCGGTTGATCAGCCCCATCTGCAAGGCGTCTTCAGCGCGGTGGAACTGACTGGTCAACGTCATCTCCATCGCCCTGGCCAGGCCCACCGCGCGGGTCAGGAACCACGCACCGCCGATGCCTGAAATCAACCCAAGCCGCAGGAAGCTTTCCGCCAGTCGCGCGCCTTTCACGGCAACGCGCAGGTCGCACATCATCGCAAGGTCAAGCCCCGCCCCGATCGCAGAGCCGTTGATGGCCGCGATCACAGGCACGTCTATCGCCTGCATGGCCAGCGTAATGCGGTGCAGGTAACGGCGCAGACTGTCGAGCACGTCCTCGGTTGCACCCTGCATCAGGTCTTCGCCGCTCTGCATGTCCTTGACGTTGCCACCGGTGCAAAAATGCCGGCCACTGCCGCTCAGCACAACGCAATGAACATCCGGACGGCGATTGACGGTTTCCAGCGCCTCGGCCAACGCCACGCACATCGGGGTTGTCAGCGCGTTACCGGTTTCACCACCGTTGAGGGTCAGGTAAAGCACAGCCGCGCGCTGTTCGATCAGTACCAGATCGTGTTTTTCAGGATTCATGACACATGCTCTCTAAGGGTCTTCGGTTTTTATCGATGGTTGAAATGGGGTACACGTCGCTCCAGAAACGCCACGCAGCCCTCGCGCTGGTCGTCAAGCGCGAAGCAGCCGTGAAAAGCGCTCCGCTCGTAGCTCAAGCCTTCCGCCAGCGACGTCTCGAAGGCTCTGGAGGTGGCGGCCTTTACTGCCATCAGCACCGGCAACGAATGCCGCGCGATAGACTCCCCGATGGTCAGCGCTGTGTTGACGACGTCTGCGTCCGGCACCACCCTGGAGACAAGGCCAGCCGCCAGTGCCCGGGCCGCGGTGATCGGTTCACCGGTCAGGTTCATTTCCATGGCCAGTGATTTGCCCACCGCACGCGGAAGGCGCTGAGTCCCTCCTGCGCCTGGCAACAGGCCGAGCTTGATTTCCGGCTGGGCGAAGACCGCGGTATCGCCAGCGACGACGATGTCGCCAATCATCGCCAGCTCGCACCCACCGCCCAGTGCATAGCCGCGCACGGCTGCCACCACGGGTTTGCGCAGCGTGCTGACACGCTGCCAGTCATCTGCCAGGAAGTTCTCTGTGACGGCGCGGGCGTAAGTCATCTGCGCCATGGCTTGAATGTCGGCGCCAGCGGCAAAGGCCCGGGCCGACCCCGTCACGACAATCGCGCGAGTCTGATTATCGGCGTCCAGCATTTGTAGGGTGTTCCCCAACGCGGTCATCAACTCGTGCGTCAACGGATTCAGCGCGTTAGGACTGCTCAACGTGACCAGAGCGACAGCGCCCTGATGCTCAAGGGTGACAAGCGAAACGGTCATGCAGAGACCTCTTGACGTAAGCGCAGGCCGATGGCACCCGCCTCCTCGAATGTTGCGATCTGACGTTCGCTGTAGCCCAGTGCGTGCAGAATTTCGAAGGTGTGTTCGCCCACGGCGGGGGGCGCTTTGAGGGGCGCGTCCGGGTGGCTGTTGATCGCAAAGGCCGGCATGCGCAGTACACCCGCATCAGCGTGGGGCAGCTCGACTTCAATACCGCTCTGGCGATAATGTTCCGTCGAGGTCAGCTCGTCATAACTGGCCACTGGCGCGCACAGGATGTCCTGCGCCTCCAGTCGAGGCAGCCAGTGAGCGGACGTTTCGCGGATGAACCGTTGTTCGAGTAACCAGTGAAGCTGATTGCGGTGCTGCACCCGGGCCGGGTTGTCGAGGAAACGTTCGTCCTGCATCAACTCAGACAAGCCCAGCAGAGTGCACAATGCACTCCACCGCGCCGGATGGTAGGCCGCCACCATAATCCAGCCATCAGCGGTTTTGAACGCCTCGTTTGGCGCCGCATAGGGTGCGGCGCTGCCAGTCTTGTCAGGGGCCTGCCCGGTGGACAGAAAGCTGCTCAACGACAGGTGCTGCAGCATCAGGGTGCAGTTGTACAAGCTCACATCCAGGTGTTCGCCCTCGCCCTGCCGCCGGCGGCCATTGAGCGAGGCCAGTATCGAGATGGTGGACAGGTAAGCGGTCACCATGTCGGCGATCGGGATCGGCACCTTGGACGGGTCTGAATCAGGGCTGCCGAGCATGCTCATCATGCCGGTGACGGCCTGAATGATCCCGTCGACACCCGGCCGGTCATGCCAGGTTCCGGTTTGTCCGTAGGCGGAAACCGAGCAGTAAATGACACCGGGATTGATGGCATTGACCGATGCGTAGTCCAGGCCCAGCCGGGCCATCACGCCAGGCCTGAAACTTTCGATGACCACATCGGCGTCACGCATCAACTCCAATGCAATCTCGCGACCTGCGTCGCTTTTCAGATCCAGCGCAATCCCCCGCTTGTTGCGGTTCACACTGAGCGACGTCACGCTCTGACGCTGCTGCCAAGGCGGGCCAATGGCGCGACCCAGCTCACCACCCAAGGGTTCCACCTTGATCACGTCCGCACCCATGTCGCCCAGCAACATGCCGCAGACCGGTCCCGCCACAATGTGCGAAAAGTCCACGACTTTTATATCTTTCAAGCTGTCGGTCAGCATCTTCAACACCTGTAGCGCACGTCTTCGTGCGCGTTTTTGTAATGGGTCGAGGATAGGGAATGCCGTCCAAACGCAGCTATCGACTTTATGAGAGGGGGGGATTGAGTTTTTGTTAAAGCGACAGTGCGCCGTGGCGATGATCCTGATATTGAAAGTACCCCCCACATGAGCACGCCTTAAGGGCCGATTCGTCCTAACGGCAACCCGGGGTTATAGGATTAGGCAAGCAATGGAGATGAACCGGCATTCGCAGCGCCGCCACCTGACCGTACCGTGGGCCCTCAGCTTTTTCCGCTGAATCGATATTCAACGATTGGAGATCAGCCCATGTTAATCGTCTACAACCCCGCAGATGGCAGCGAAGTCGGCCGTGTTCCGCAGAGCGATGCAGCAGCAGTGAACGCTGCCGTCGACCGTACCTGTGCAGCGTTCCCTGAGTGGTCCGGCAAACTCGCCAAAGAACGTGGCGACATCCTTCGTCGCTGGTTCGAAAGCGTCAGGGCAGACAAGGAAGCGTTCGCCGAGTTGATGTCGAAAGAAAACGGCAAGTGCCTGACCGAAGCCCGTGGCGAGATCGATTACGGTCTGGGCTTCATCGAGTGGTACGCCGAAGAGGCCAAGCGCGTCTATGGCGACACCATCCCCACCCACGACAAGAACGCCTCGGTGATCGTGACCAAAGAGCCTGTCGGGCCGGTGGCGGCGATTACTCCGTGGAACTTCCCGTTCATGATGATCACCCGCAAAGTCGCGACTGCACTGGCGGCCGGTTGCACCATGATCATCAAGCCGGCGGAAGACACGCCGCTGACCGCATTCAAACTGCTGGAGCACGCCCGCAAAGCCGGCATACCGGAAGGGGTACTGGAAGTCGTGGTGGGCGATCCGAAGCAGATCGGCGAGATCATCACCTCCGACCCGCGCATTCGCAAAGTCTCGTTCACAGGCTCCACCAACGTCGGCAAGTTGCTGGCGGCACAATGTGCGCAGACCATTAAGAAAATGACCATGGAGTTGGGCGGCAACGCGCCGTTCATCGTGTTCGACGATGCCAATATCGATGAAGCGGTGAAGGGGTTGGTGGGCGCCAAACTGCGTAACTCGGGCCAGGTGTGCATCTCCCCGAACCGCATTTTCGTGCAGGACACAATCATCGACGCATTCATCGAGAAAGTGAAAGAAGCTGTGATGGCTATCGATGTCGATCAGGGCCTTCGAGAAGACTTCGTGGTCGGTCCGATGATCAACAAAACCGGTTTCGAGAAGGTCGGGGCGTTGGTCGAACAGGCCAAGGCAGCAGGCGCGACGGTTCTGTTGGGCGGCAAACCCCACGTCAAGGGTGGGCTGTTCTACGAGCCGACCATCCTCACCGGTCTGAGGGATGATTCACCGCTGGCACAAAATGAAATCTTCGGCCCGGTGTTTGCCGTTTATTCATTTTCGAGCGAGGAAGAAGTCATTCGACGCGCCAATCAGACCGAGTACGGACTCGTCGCTTACGCATACACCAGCGCGCTGGGGCGTTCGCTGCGACTCTCCCGTCAGCTTGAGGCAGGCATGGTCATCCTCAACTCTGGCTCGGTTGGTACCGTATCGATTCCATTTGGCGGCATTAAACAATCCGGTTACGGGCGTGAAGGCAGTTACTATGGCATCGAGGAATACGTTCACGTGAAGTACGTGCTCCTAGCCGGCGCACAGTTGTAGTAGTTCAGCAGCGCGAAGTGCCAATCATTTCGCGCTGCCCCTCACCTGCCTCTATGCACTTGGGCCTGAGTGGAGGGAACCGATTTCAGGCATCGAACGAACGCGGCGAGCACCGCGCGCCTGATATCTTCGGGGTTAGTCAATGGAACGATATGACTATTCTTCAGACGTGCAAATTGGCATACCTAAACGATGCGCGTTGATGCACTGCGTAACCGTGAGGCTATCTTGGCAGCAGCCCGCCGTACATTTTAAGAACAGGGGGTGCTCGCTTCTCTCGACGGGATTGCCGCACGAGCAGGCGTCGGCAATGACACGCTTTATCGAAATTTCCCCACACGTGATGACTTGCTCAGCGCTGTTATGGCGGCCAATTTGAAGAATCTGCTTGGGACAGCCAGCGATCTTTTGGAGTCGTTGGATGCTCGGGAAGCATTGAAAGAGTGGCTGTTCATGTTGACCTGGCAATTGGGCATCTGGCATGACCTGCCTTACTGCGTAGCCTCAGCGAAGGCTAACCCTGAATCGTCGAATACCGCGAGCGCTCAACTGCTAACTCAAACTGATAAATTTCTCGAGAAAGCGAAAAGCTCAGATCTAACGATGACTGGCGTGACTGCAGTGGATTTTTTCGAGCTGGTGACCACGCTGTCGTGGGGAATCGATCGTTTGGGCGATGACGAGCCGGCGGCTCGACGGCGGGTGACTATCGCGACTGCTGGAATTTTTCATGCTGTGAATTGAGTAAGACGGCTGAATACGAACCAGAATGGGCAGCACAGCGTAGAACGTTACAGCGTCGTGCCCCTCTCAGTGGAAGACAATCGCTAGGTCAACAGTCCTTGGCGACAGATATAAATCCCTTAGATAAAGTCACGGAAGAAGGCTTCGTTATTGAAGCGCCCGTCAGACTTGACTCCAGAGGTCATCGTTTTCGATGCATACGCAGCTAGAGGTTTTCATTTCTGGCCGCTTGGGAGCAGCGTCAAATGCTGACATATACGGACGATGCACGCTTCAATCGCTGTCATGTGCCGCTGATGCTGTCATTGGCACATCGAGAAAAACCATCGGCGCAGCCCAATTCATGCAATACATAATGATTGTTACGACGGCCAGTGCGAACGAACAAAAAGCTTAACGTCCTGAATGAGCTCCAGGTCTTCAGGCGCTTCTCCGGAGAAGCCGCCATGGGGCATGGCTTCGAAAACGTGTAACTCAACGGGAATGTTCGCCCGTCGCAGCTTTCGGTGCATCCGGACGGCGTTGGACAGAAACAGATCGCGGGTGCCGGTTTGAAGGAAGGTAGGTGGCAACCCATCCAGCTCACCAAACAACGGCGACAGGTAAGGATGGGCCAAATCCGCCTCCCCGGCATATAAGCGATTGCAGGACATCAGCGAGCCAGGAAGTACGACGTCAACCATTTGATTGACCTTAAAACTATCGCCGGATTCGGTCAGGTCCAGTTCCGGCGACAACAGCACCAACGCTGAAGGCATTGGCAAACCCTCCTCCCGACCTCGCAACAGCATGGCAACAGCCAGGTTTCCGCCGGCTGATCGGCCACCGATGATGACGTTGTATGGCAAATGCCGTTCCAGCACATACCGGTAGGCAGTCAGACAATCATCCAATGCTGCCGGATAGGGATGGTCCGGTGGCATCCGGTAATCTACGCCGTAACAACGAACGCCATGCTTCTGAGCTTCAACCTGAGCGCTCGCTCGACAAGCATCACCACCGCCAAAGACAAGCGCGCCACCATGCAAATCAACGTAGGCAAAGCCTTCGCGATCCATCGTGTCTGGCGTGGCGACATGGATAACGGTTTGATCGACCATGACGGTTTCCACCGAAGCCGCCTTCGGCATTACATTTTTTGCCACGGTAGCCGCATATTGACGCTGCACCGCGGACTGTAAAGCGATCCATCCCTCGCGGTCACCATTTGCTGGCATCGAATAACTTGCATTGATCGGCACCCCGTCCGCTCCTACCATTCGTTGGAGCGCTTGGCGTGCCTGCTCGCTGATCGATGATGGAAACGGGACGCGGCGCTGAGTGAGCAACACACCATCATGTGGATCATCCATCGCTTCGCAACCCTCGTTTGCAGTTCTAACTGACGACAACCTAACAACGATCGACCGAGTTGATCATGTTATGCGAGTCATCATTAAAGCTCGAGTATTCGTCCTCATAGATGACTTTTAAATGCTGATAGAAACTGCCGATGCTCAGCTTCGTCCGTAAAGCCATCTGCCCTGCGTAACGCGATTCGGCTTCATTCGATTCTGAATCACGCCTAGGGGGAACCAGAATCAATGTCGAAACAACTGCTATCAATGCCCACTGTGCAAGTGAAAGTCCCAGGTTTGGCGGATGGGGGTCTTGCAGAAGCCTGCCACCTGAAAACCCAAGGGAAAAAGCGATGCGAGAGGTAAGCCATCTACGATTGGTTGCATTACATCAATTCCACAGCTTTTGGTTGGATGGATCTGAATCCAAAGATGACGACCTGCTGCGACCACTCCGGCAATGGCGCTTACGGCGACTAATCCTTCACATATGCTCAAACGAAAGCGGTCATTCATGCTCGCACCGATGAGCGCTCAGATGGCGATGAACAGCAGCGCGTAGCGTTGCAGGATACATAAAGGGCACGGCGCTTGCCCCATAACCACCGGGATATACACCGCCCGACCGATCAACGCGAGACATGTGAGGCCCAGCACAACCAGGGCCTGCCTCTCGCGCCGGGGGTAAAACGTTTCGTCATTCATGTCCATAGCCCTCGAATAAAGTGTCCTTGGACATCGACGATCCGCCTACTCGGCGCCGTCATGTACTGATCGATATAAACATGAGCGTCGGCATTAGGCTGGTCAATGATTTATGTATCGAATAGTATTTAAGCATTTCGAGGGGAGGTACACATGGCACAGATGGGACGGCCGCGCACTTTTGACCGTGATGCAGCGATCACCCAAGCAATGCATCTGTTCTGGGAACACGGCTATGACGCAACATCGCTCAGCCAACTCAAGGCGAACATCGGCACCGGTATTACCGCTCCCAGCTTTTATGCGGCCTTTGGCTCAAAGCAGGCGCTTTTCGAGGAAGTGATGGAGCGCTATCTGGATACTCACGGCAGGGTGACGGATAGCCTTTTCAATACGACACTCGCTCCCAGAGAGGCCATCGAACTCACGCTGCGGAACTCGGCAAGGATGCAGTGCGAGTCCGGTCATCCCAAAGGCTGCCTGGTGGCGCTCGGCTTGTTGAGTACCTGTTCGGATGAGAGTAAGGCGATTTCCGCGCCCCTCGCGCATGCCCGATCCGTGAACCGCGCAGGGATTGTGGCATGCATTGAACGCGCAATTACCGCTGGTGAGCTATCAGCGACTGTCGTGCCAAATGTGTTAGGAACGGCTTTCGACAGCTTCCTGCTGGGCATATCGGTACTGGCCCGGGATGGCATTGCTTACGAGCAGATAGATGCGGCCGTAACGCAAATAATGGGTTTGTGGGATGCCGCGCGTGTTCCAGCTCTGGCTCGTCAGAAATAGAGCCCCTTCCTTGAACAGCCGTTAGACCAATAAGCCAGCGTTTACCCTACGACGGCGACTTTCACGAGCACTGGCAGCCTGCACATTCGTCGCATGGCTGCCCCGCGCCGCTCGGCAGCATTGCCCAGCGGGCCGCTACAGCAATGGCCTAAAACGCCCTCATCGCACTTCAGTACATGACTCCGTCCGTACAAATATGAACGACGAGATTGCAGCAATGGCAGTCCCGTAGCCATTCCCTAACCCACATACTGGGCCGAATGCACATTGCGTTAAACCGTAGCGGAGACCCCAACATGAAAATCGGTTTTATCGGGACAGGGAGCATGGGCCGGGCCATGATCCCGTTGCTTGTCAAGGCAGGCCACGGTGTATCAGCCTGGAACCGCAACCCTGAGGCGTTGGCTGGCTTGGAGGGGGTACGTGCACTCGCATCTGCGCAGGCCGCTTTCCAGGAAGACGTGGTGATCAGTATGCTGGCCGATGATCTTGCCGTTCGCGAAGTGCTGCTGTCGTCCAGAGCGCTAGAAGACGCCGACAAAGCGTGTGTTCACATTGTGATGTCGACCCTCTCTCCCCTGCTCATCGAAGAGCTGCAAGCCGTTCACCATGAGTTGAGTATTCCGCTGGTCGCAGCGCCCGTTTTCGGCATACCGGCGGTGGCGGCCAGAGGTGAAATGAACATTGTGGTTGCCGGATCGCGCGCGGCAATCGCAACCGTCCAACCCATCTTCGACGTGCTGGGGAAAAAGACCTGGTTCATGGGGGATTCACCTGTTCACGCTTGTATCGCCAAGATCGCGGGCAACATGATGATCACCCACGCCATCCAGTCGCTGGGCGAAGCCAGCGTGCTGGCTGAGCGTTACGGGCTGAGCCCGGCCACGTTCATCGAACTCATGACCCAAACCCAGTTCGCCTCCTCCAGCTATCAGCGCTATGGGCAGAACATCGTCAACGGCATGTTTGAACCGGGCTTCAAACTGTCTCTGGGTCTTAAAGACATCAACTTGGCCATCCAGGCGGCCCACGCCAAAAATTTGGGACTGCCAGCCGCCGACGCGGTGCGATCGAAAATGAAAGCCGCTGTCGCGCAAGGATGTGGGCATAAGGACTGGTCGACGTTTGCCACCCAAACCGTCACCCGCTCGGCGGATCCGTCCGATCAACCCTGGCGCACTGGCCCAGTAACACGTTCTCGACGGGGCAGTTTCTGGCTCACCGGCCCTCGGGTGAAGCAGAATGGCAGGCATTATCAGAAAGGCCCTATGTACGTGGCCTGGGAATCTCCTGAGTTCATCACCCAGCCCTACCCTGTCGTGCTGGTGCACGGCGGCACGCTGCAGGGCACCGAATGGCTGGACACCCCTGACGGTCGGCCGGGTTGGGCGCAACGTTTTGTGGAAGCAGGTTTTGTGGTGTTCCGCGTGGACCGGCCTGGCCACGGACGCTCGCCCTACCACCCTGACATTATGGGACCAACGGGTCCTGCGTTTTCTTATGAGCGTGCGCGCGAGGTGTACTTCCCTGAAGGCGGCGGTGAGACCCAATGGCCTTTTGAGCTGGACGACGAAGCCGCTTTCGATGCCTTCATCGCGGCATACGGCCCGATGCCCGTCGACCTTGCTGCGTCTCAGACATTGGACGCAGACCGGCTGGCTCAACTACTGGACAAGATCGGCAAAGCCATCATCGTGACGCACTCCGCGTCAGGCCCCAGTGGCTGGCTGATCGCCGATCGCCGTCCCGACCTTGTCGCAGCCATCGTGGCGGTGGAACCCATGGGCCCGGTGTTCGGCCACACGCCTGGAATCGGGACACTGGAATGGGGCCTGACAGCGGCACCGATCACGTTCGATCCCCCTCATGACACCCCCGACCAGGTCCGCCAAGCCGACCCTTATTCCTTGAGAATCCCTGGATTGCAAGGAGTGCCGGTGGCGTTATTGACAGGTGAAACCTCTAAATTCGCTTCTTTCGCCTCCAGCATTATTCCGTTTCTGCAGAACGCAGGAGCCTTGGTGAACCACCTCGATCTGCCCGCACTGGGCATTCATGGCAATGGGCACGGGTTGATCTATGAGCGCAATTCCGACGAGCTCTTCGGGATCGTCGTGCAGTGGCTAGACACGGCAATTGGCACCACTGATCCGATGTGAAGTATTGAGAGGTCGGCAATCGAACACTCCCGACCATTTAAATAGCGCATATGCCGCCTCGACGGTGGGCACATGCGCCTCAAAGCTTATGAGGAAGAATCTGATGATTAAAACCTGGTTGATTACGGGCTGCTCCAATGGCTTGGGTCGTGCCCTCGCCGAAGCAGTGCTTGGCCATGGCGATCAATTGGTCGCGACAGCCCGCAATGCCGACATGCTTCGAGACTTTGAACATCGCTATCCAGAACAGGTGCGAATCGCTGAACTCGACGTCACCCACCCCGAAACAGCCCTGCGAGCGGTGGCCATCGCGCAGGAGGCTTTCGGGGGCCTGGACGTGCTGGTCAACAACGCCGGATACGGCATGATTGGTGCGATTGAAGAAGGATCGGCGGCCGAATATCGACCGTTATTTGAAACCAACGTGTTCGGGCTGATAGAAGTGACCAAAGCAGCGCTGCCCGCGCTGAGACGCCGAGGCGGACGGATCGTCAACGTATCATCTGGCGCTGGCATCTCGGGGTCTGCCGGGTATGGCTATTACAACGCGAGCAAGTTCGCGGTGGAGGGGCTCTCCGAAGCCCTTGCGCAAGAAGTGAGCCCATTGGGCATCGCTGTCATCATAGCCAAGCCGGGGCCTTTCCGTACTGCGTTCCTTGGACGCTCGGTCGTGCTGGCGGCTAAGGAGCTGCCGACCTACGCCCAGACCGCAGGGATGAAACGTCAGTACAGCAAGCGCAACGACGGTCTACAGAAAGGCGATCCCGCCAAGGCCGCAGCCGTCATTCTCAAGGCGGTTAACAGTGATAAACCGCCGTTGCATCTACCTGTTGGGGCCGTGGTGTTTGACATCATCGACAACAAAGTCGCCACGCTCAAGCATGATGCTGACGCATGGCGTGGCGTGGCAAGCCACACGGATTTTGAGCCCGCGCCTTATTTTGAGACGCCCATTAATTAATCAACACGCTCAAGCCTGAGGGCCGGCCACGTTCATCGGTTTAGGCATTGGCGTGGAGGTGGCTGAGTTCTCGACAATTAAACGTATCCCGCGGGGGCGACTGGCTATGGGCACCATGACCAGAGTGCGGACAAGCGTCGGCGCATAGTTCTTGTCTTCAGGCACTTCCGAGCCCGTAGGCCTCCCCCCATCTCGATTGCAGCAGCGCTGCCGCTTCCCTCGGTAACTCGCGAATCCATCCTGGATAGGCTGTTCCAATCAGCCTCTCGCTCTCGGCGTGTGGTGGCTTGAAGAATAGGATCCAACCCACGTCATAGCGATCGAGAATTTCTATCATGTCGCTGCGCAGGAAAGGCACGTGCCGCGCGACATCAGCGATATCTCGAAACGCTTGCTCGACGTATCCCGGCCACAGCACCACCCCTACCGTGCTGGGTGCCGCACCATATTGGTGGATCCGATGAGCTGTCCCCGCCTCCAGCCTTAAAGCATCGCCGTGTCTCAGGAACGCTATTTGTCCGTCCCCGGTGCGTATTTCCAGCGCGCCACTGAGGGCGACGACCAGCTTCGTTTCTTTGCGATGCAAAAGTGGAAGGTTGTGAGCGCGCACGGGCAAGACGAAACGCATCGCTGTGGCCATGCCGCCAACGCTCGCCTGCGGAACGTCGATCCACACCGGGTAACCATTGGGCATCAAGACCAAACATTCTGGAGTGCGCACGTCCAAATGCTCCTTGGTCATCTATTGGTTGTGCTTATGCAGCGCATTGCATATCGGTCTTGGACGCTATCAAAGGATCGGACGATGATTGCCTCACACGAAGCGACACCCACCGAACCCAACCCACTGATAGAGGTAACACCATGCAACAGTCTCACGCCTATAACGATACTAGCCTTGAATTGACCACCAAGGTTCTGGATGCCAAGGCTCGTAAAAACCTGTCGTGGCAGGACCTGACTGACGGTACCGGCCTGGGCCTCGCCTACGTCACAGCAGCCCTGCTCGGCCAGCATCCTCTGCCAGCCAGCGCTGCAAAGGTCATTGGCGACAAACTTGAACTGGATGCCGATGCAGTGGCCCGCCTCCAAATCATCCCGTTACGCGGCAGCTTGGCCGGTGTGCCCACTGATCCGACCATCTACCGTTTCTACGAGATGATCCAGATCTATGGCACCACCCTGAAAGCGCTTGTGCACGAACAATTCGGCGATGGAATCATCAGCGCGATCAACTTCAAGCTGGGTATGAAGAAAGTTGAAGACCCTGAAGGTGGTCACCGCGCTCTCATCACATTAGACGGCAAGTTCCTGCCACTGCGTCCTTTCTAAGGATGCATCAGGAAAGTTAATTCGGCCTGCGCCAACGCAGGCCTGCTACAACACTTAATTTATTACTGACCAAACGCCAAATTTGAATGGAGGAATCTCTATGAGCAAATTTCTGTTTTTAGCAATGTCGCTTACTGCTTCAGCGGCCGCATTCGCCCAGGAAGCGCCCGCAACTTCGGAGGTCGTTCACTATACATACGGTATGCATTTGGACATTGCTCACGTCGTCAAGGTGACTACTGCCGCCAATGTATGCGCGCCAACCCCCGTACAGATGACGTACAAAGACTCGCAAGGCGGTGTTCACGTTCTGGAATACGACGTGATGGGCGAAGGCTGCACTAACTAACATTCCAACTAAATCCTCCAGTTCGCAGGCATTAAAAAATGAAAGCACTCATTGACGGTTTTTTGAAGTTTCAGAAAGAAGCATTCCCACAACGCACAGACTTGTTCAAACATCTGGCCACAACGCAGCACCCCGGGACTTTGTTCATTACATGTTCCGACAGCAGGGTCGTACCCGAACTTCTGACGCAGCAGGAACCCGGCGAACTGTTTGTGATCCGCAACGCGGGTAACATCGTGCCCTCCTACAGCCCCCACCCGGGTGGCGTGTCTGCCACGGTCGAATATGCAGTCGCCGTGCTGGGCGTGACCGATATCGTCATCTGCGGGCACTCTGATTGTGGTGCAATGACTGCGGTTGCAAAGTGCAAGTGCATGGACCATTTACCGGCGGTTGCTGGCTGGTTGGAGCATGCTGAGTCTGCCAAAGTCATTAACGAATCCCGGTCTCACATCAGTGAAGCAGCGAAAGTAAGTTCGATGGTGCGAGAGAATGTCATTGCCCAGTTGGCGAACATTCAAACGCATCCGAGCGTCCGCCTGGCCCAGGAAAAAGGCGCCGTGAATTTGCATGGCTGGGTATATGACATCGAGACGGGGTCGATCGATGCACTGGATGCAGACGGTCGTAGCTTCAAGTCGTTGGTTCAGCACCCTACTACTTGTGCAGTACAGGCACGTCCCGGTAAGGCTGCAGCCTGACGATTACGACCGACATGAGTATCGAGCATCAGGCCCAGAACAACCCTGTACATCATGATTAACTGCCCATGCATGGCTGCCACGCATGGGCGTTTCGTCCACTCGACCGATGTGTCCATCATTCCAGTTTGTAAAGTTTGTTTCTGTCAGCGTCTGTCTGCCCGGACGGGCGTATGCGTTCGCCTTTCTCATAGGCGCGAATGACAGCGGCACGCTCCCCAATCGTCGTCAACCATGCCGCCACGTTGGGAAAATCGTCCAACGTCATCCCCTGCTTTTCGTACTGCAGAACCCAGGGGTAAATCGCCATATCGGCAATTGAATACGGCCCGGCTACAAAATCGCGCTCAGCCAACTGATGTTCCAGCACGGTATAAAGCCGCACCGTTTCCTTACGGAACCGGGCCACAGGGGCAGGCAAGTGCTCCGGCGCATAGTTTAAAAAATAGACTGCTTGCCCGAGGATGGGGCCCAGGCTTGCGGCTTGCCAGAAAAGCCACTGAAGGACCTCTGTCGAACCGCGAATATCGGCGGGTAAGAATTGGCCGCTTCGCTGGGCGAGGTACAAAAGGATAGCGCCCGATTCAAAGATCGACACACCAACCTCAGCGTCCACTAATGCCGGGATGCGCTGGTTGGGCGAAATGCGGGTGAATTCGGCAGCGAACTGTTCCCCTTGGCTGATGTTGATGGGATGTGCGGTATACGACATTCCGGACTCCTCAAGGAATATCGCGACCTTCTGACCATTAGGCGTGGGCCAATAGAAAAAATCGACAGTACTGGAAAGCGTGGTCACGGCTTAACCCTCTGGGTGAAACGATGGGTACCGCGTCAGGTTCCGCTGCTCTGTATCCGCTGGCAAAACCGAGAAACATATGCACTTCAAACTTGAGACCGGCTGAAGTATTCGTGCAAATTCTAGATCATTAGAAACAGAGGCATTAACAAGCATAGGAGATATCGCGTCGTTCCGACCAACGGACCTCATTGATGCTGGGTGTCGCATTGCTCGCATGACATCTTGGATGATTTAACAGCTAACCGCATTTGAAGTAATGATCGCGATGGAATACCGCAATGTGAGTGTGGTTTATTTTGTCCGGCGGAATAATCATTGACGGCCTATAAAGACGTGATTAGAACCGGTCTGCTATGGTGCGTAAACGACCCTCCTGGCTCGGTGCAACTGACACTTTATTTTTTCAGACGGGATGTTTATTAAACGGCTTGCGCTACAGTAAATGGGGCTTACCTTTCCCAAGGTCACGCAACCGAGAACTTCCCCGGCGAGTCTGCTGTCGTGGCGGTGTTGTTTGTGGTCGCCGTAAGCGTTGCATTATCACCCCATAAGCTGGCCGGCTCTGCAGGACAGCATCTCGATGCCAGCACCCGTTAATCAATTTACTCAATTGGAGCAATCGTCATGGGCCTCACTCTCTACGGTTTTGACGCCAGTCCCTATGTACGTACCGTGAAAATGCTGCTCAGGGAGAAAGGCGCAACGTTTGACCAGTTGCAGGTCAACGTCATGAAAGGCGAGCCGCATCATCCTGAGCACCTCAAACGACATGCCTTCGGGAAAGTCCCCGTTGTCGAACATGACGGCTTCAAAGTGATCGAAACCAGCGCGATCATGAGCTACCTCGATGCAGTCTTGTCCGGTCCAACCTTCACACCTGACACGCCCCGCGATCGCGCACGAAGCCAAATGGCTCAAGCCATATACGATTCGTACGGCTATGGTTCGATGGCCTCAGTGTTCGGTTACTACCTCTTCCCCGATTTTATCGGGGGGCAGAATGATGAATCGTTACGAAAAGGCATCGAGGGCTCGAAACTCGTTCTCACAGAACTGATGAAGCTCAAAGGCAGCGACCCTTTTATTGCGGGTAAATCGCTGTCGATCGGCGATTTATACCTCGCTCCAGCATGTGCCTACCTTGCAATGACGCCAGACGCCGAAACGGTATTTTCAGTCGAGGGCTTCAGCGGCTGGTGGGAAAAGATTCAAGATTTGCCAAGCTTCAAGACAACGCCCCCACAGTAATCAGGCGTTGAGATGATTGTGCCGGGGCCGCGTGCCCCGGTGCTATTCTCTCCTCGAGTCACCCTGCTAAGGACGCTTTCGCCCCGGCGCGCCCGCACCGGGCCAAACCCATGCTAATTACCCCATGGAGGGTGCGCCAAATTGAGCAGCGATACGCCCCGCCCGCTTCGTTCTGACGAGTCTATCGTTGCTTACGGCACACCGCTCGCGGCCACCCGTGAGGGAACCCTGAGTTATTTACCTGTTGCGCTTTTCGGCTCGGTCATGGGGATCACCGGACTCGCGTCAGCCTGGAACCTGGCCCATAGCGTATATGGCACACCCCTTTGGATCGGCCAGGTCATTGGAGGGTTTGCTATATTCGTATTTGTCCTCATGGGGACCGGATATGCGATCAAAGCGGCGACGGGTTTTCGCGCGGTCAAAGCAGAGTTTCAGCATCCCATCGCCGGAAACCTCTTCGGTACCCTCTTTATAAGCTTGCTGTTGATCCCGATTCCAATCGCCGAATACAGCCCTCGCCTGGCCAGATGGCTTTGGGTAGCCGGCACACTGGGAATGATTGTATTCGCGTGGGTCATCATCTCGCGCTGGCTCGGCAGCCGTCAGCAGCCCGGGCACGCGACGCCGGCCTGGATCGTCCCAATGGTCGGCCTCGTTGACATTCCTTTGGCGGTGCCAGCCTTGCAGCTGCAGGGACAGGAAGAGTTGCTGACCTTCTCTCTTGGGCTGGGTCTTTTTTTCGCAGTGCCCTTGTTCACGTTGGTCATGTCACGACTGTTGTTCGAAGAGCCTCTACCGGTTTCGCTGCAGCCGTCACTGATGATTCTCGTGGCCCCATTTGCCCTTGGATTTTCGGCTTACGTCAACATCACTGGCACTGTCGATCACTTCGCGAGCGCCCTCTACGCACTTACCATTTTCATGCTGTCCGTGGTGATCGGCCGAATACGGTATCTGGCGGTCTGCTGCCCCTTCCGCCTTTCATGGTGGGCGGTCAGCTTTCCTTCAGCGGGAGCCGCGGTGTGTGCGCTGAGATACGCTCAACACACCTCCAACGTATTCACAGACTCGGTCGCTATCGTGCTTCTGATAGGCGTTACCTTGCTGTTGTTCGTCATGACGCTGAAAACCCTCGCCAGCCTTGCGCGCGGGAATCTCAAGCACCTGGCCGGATAATGCGCGTACTGATCGTATCACCGCTGAATGCAAGAGAAGCCTGATGAGGCGATAAGCCTCATCAGGCTTTGTTTTGCATGTGTCTACCAGGCTACCAGCGTAAGGAGGGCCCAATTCGGCCCACTAGATCTGTGCGATACCGCCGTCAACAAACATTTCGCTGCCATTAATAAAGCTTGAATCATTGGACGCCAGGAACACAGCGGCTTTTGCCACTTCTTCTGGACGCCCTACCCGGCCCAGCGGAATCAGCGAGGCGAAGTGATCAAGCAAACCCTGCTGATGCGCTTTGTCTGGACCCGCCAACTCTACAAGGCCTGGGGTTTCGATCGGTCCGGGGCTGAGGGTGTTGATTCGAATATCGCGCCCTTTCAGATCCAGAATCCAGTTACGGGCAAAAGAGCGAACCGCGGCTTTCGACGCTGCGTACACGCTAAAGTCCGGAGTACCCCCGCTGGCAGCCGTAGAGCCGGTGAGGATGACGGAGGCGCCTTTTGCGAGGAGCGGCAGCGCTTTCTGTACCGAGAACAGCACACCTTTGACATTACGTCCGAAGGTGTCGTCGAAGTGCTCTTCAGTCACAGCCTCCAGAGACAGCAACGATCCGCCGCCAGCATTGACGAACAGCACGTCGATCTGACCTTTCTCAGCCTTGACCTGAGCATAGAGTGCGTCCAGTTCCGAAAGCCTGGATGAGTCGACACGAACGCCTTTGGCGTTGCCAATTTCCAGCACTGCCGAGTCCAGCTCAGCCTGACGTCGGCCGGTGATGTAGACATAGGCGCCTTCCTTGGCAAACTGGATGGCAGTCGCCAAACCAATCCCAGTGGACCCACCCGTGACAATGGCGACTTTACCTTCAAGTTTACGTGACATCTTCATTTCCTCAGTTGAGCGCAGGGGGCGCGTGTCTGAAGATTATCGACATGGCACAACCTTCGAAATAGAATTGATTGCAAACCATCATTGCAGAATTGTCGATGTCGAAGATGCCCGATTTTGAAGGCCTGGCGATGTTTGCGAAGGTCGCGGAAGAGCGATCCTTCGCAGCCGCTGCGCGGGTGATGGGGGTGTCGGTCGCCACGGTCTCCCGTGGCGTGAGCCGCCTTGAAGACCGATTGGGTGCCCGACTGCTGAACCGTACCTCTCGCCAACTGGCGTTGACTGAATTCGGTCGCAGCATCGCCGAGAGTGCGAGCCAACTGTATCGTGACGCAGAAGAGACCGAGGGCGTGGCTCGGGAATTATCATCACAACCCAAAGGGCTGGTGCGCCTGGCCATCCCGATGACATTTGGCCTCAAATGGGTCGCCCCCATCCTCCCTGAATTTCTAGAAGCCTATCCTGAAGTGTCAATCGATCTGCATCTCGCTGATGCATCTGTCGACCTGATTGGCGACGGTTTTGATGCCGCAATCCGGATTGCTGTGCTGCCTGACTCCTCTTTGGTCGCTCGACGCATCGCCCCGGTTTCTCGATACCTTGTTGCGTCTCCAGCCTATCTGGAACGTTTCGGCCATCCGCAGCGACCTCAGGATCTGGAAACCCGAAACTGCCTCGGCTATGCCTATCGGGCCCAAAATGATGTATGGCGGTTGCACGACCACGCGGGAAACGAAGTGAGTGTCACGCCGACGGGCTCTCTGCGCGTCACCAACGTGGACGCGCTCGTCCCGGCATTGCTCGCAGGTATCGCGATTGCTGAACTGCCGGAATTCGTCGCTAGCGAGTACCTGAGGGACGGTCGATTGCAGAGAGTGCTACCCGATTGGTCGATGCAACTGGGCGGTGTGTACCTGGTCACGCCCTCGGCGCGCACGCGCCCGGCAAAGATAGACGTTCTTTTTGACTTCCTTATCCGAAGACTGTCCGACCCGTGCTGGCAGTTGATCGCGCCGTGAGGAAAAACAGTGCTGATCCCTTGATCCCTGTGTCGCCGCAAGCTTGTCAGCGCCCGAACGCCACGCGAAGGAAGTAACGCCCTCATTAATCTATGGCAAGGTTTACCTTAGGCGCTATAAATAAGACAACAATGTCGCGGAAGTTTAAAAGATTGTTCCATCCAGCAACACTGTAAATTGTCCTCTCTGCGTCGCTCGCAATGAGTAGCACAGCCCCTGCCGACGATTATATTAAATTCATATAACAACCAGGCCATTAAGCGACTAGGGTCTTGGACGAAACAGTCCGGCCACATTAAGATTGATGAGATTAGCCTTTGTCAAAAGGTCGTTGTCCGACATTCACCCATGGGGCAAAACAATGAAAGCACTTATCGATGGTTTCATTAAATTCCAAAAAGAGGTGTTTCCACAGAGAACCGATTTATTCAAATACCTTGCTACCACTCAAACCCCCGAAACGCTATTTATCACCTGCTCCGACAGCCGGGTCATTCCTGAAATGTTGACGCAACAAGAACCGGGTGAACTGTTCGTTATTCGCAATGCGGGAAACATCGTGCCCTCTTATGGCCCGCAGCCGGGTGGGGTGACTGCCACGGTGGAATACGCGGTCGCGGTCCTCGGAGTCTCGGATATCGTGATCTGCGGACATTCCGATTGCGGTGCAATGACGGCGGTTTCAAGTGGGAAATCCTTGAATCATCTGCCCGCTGTCGCTGCGTGGATGAGTTACGCTGAGTCGGCAAAGGTCATTAACGCGTCCCGTACACACGCCAACGATAAAGAGCGGGTGTGTTCCATGGTCAGAGAAAATGTGATTGCACAATTGTCGAATTTAAGAACACACCCCAGCGTCAGATTAGCGATAGAACAAAAGAAGTTAAACCTGCACGGCTGGGTTTACGATATCGAGACTGGCTCGATCGAAGCACTCGACGGGAGGACCAGTAAGTTTGTGTCACTGGTGGATTATCCCGAAACAAAAGCATGAGACCGTCTGTATCAGCGATAACTTCCCGGGCTGCATCACTTGCCTGATCATTGCAGGTTACATCGCGCCCTGCAGGCAAGGGACAGTGCAGTTGTGAAGCTTGAGCCAGCCGCCATGCGCATGCCGTCATCCACCCCAGAGCCAACAACTTATCTGTCGATAAGAGGCAGCCCTGTCGCCATATGAGTTGTAACGCCCCGCTCGACGAGTCGGTTGCGAGTTCTGCGCTCCGCGCGTTGGGAAATCATCTATAGGAAGCACTTATCCAATGGATTGTATATGGGTCTTGGACGCTGCCTGCGCAACGGACGATGATCGTTTCACACCCCGGCAGCCCAACCGCTGCCCCTTTACTCAAGCGAACTTGATCGGAGAAATACCATGGTACAGTCTCACGCCTACAAAGATTCCAGCCTCGCCCTGACCACCGAAATTCTCGATGCCAAGGCTCGCAAAAACTTGTCTTGGCAGGACATGGCTGATGGCACCGGCCTTGGCCTGGCCTATGTCACAGCTGCTCTGCTCGGTCAGCACCCACTTCCGGAAAACGCAGCCAAAGTGGTTGGCGAAAAACTGGGGCTGGGCGCGGATGCCGTCGCTGCTCTGCAAATCATCCCCCTGCGTGGCAGCTTGGCCGGCGTTCCTACCGACCCGACGATCTATCGTTTCTATGAAATGATCCAGATCTACGGCACCACCCTGAAAGCACTGGTTCACGAGCAGTTTGGCGACGGCATCATCAGCGCGATCAACTTCAAGCTTGATATGAAGAAGGTAGAAGACCCAGAAGGTGGTCACCGCGCGGTCATCACGCTTGACGGTAAATTCCTGCCGCTGCGTCCTTTCTAACCTAAGGCGTGCTCATTGTATCGGCCCGCGCCATGCGGGCCTGTTTCAACAAAAAGCACGTTCGCTGCCGCCCATGATCTGGCTCATCTTTTAAGAGCAACCGCGAATAAATTCTCCTTATTCTTCCAGAACCTGATGACTCAGTTGAACAGGAACGTGCTCGTTTACTTTCAAATCTGGATATAGCGGCGTGGTGGGCTTAAGTCTGAGGCTCATCCAGGCACCCATTTCTGCTTACAACGGAGCCAACATGTCCACACACACGACTTTGAAAGCGGATGCTGACGCTCTCCCCGCCGACGGGCTGCCTGAAGATGCGAGACGACTGGCCATTTTCTCTTTGGCGATCGGAGTCGGTATGGCGTCGCTCGACACGGCGATTGCCAATGTCGCTCTTCCAGCGATTGCGGATCAACTCCACACGACCCCGGCAGCATCGGTCTGGATCATCAACGTCTATCAACTCGCAATGGTGGCGACCCTTCTTCCTTTCGCAGCACTGGGAGAGATCATCAGCTACCGGCGCGTACTCCTGTTCGGACTGCTTTTATTTACCCTCGCTTCCCTAGGGTGTGCACTGGCCTGGTCTCTCCCATCGCTGGTGATCGCTCGCCTGCTGCAGGGAATAGGTGCCAGCGCCGTGATGGGCGTGAATACCGCCATGCTTAGGGCCATTTATCCGAAACACATGCTGGGACGCGGATACGGAACCAACGCCCTGGTGGTTGCTGTGGCTTTTGCGGTCGGGCCGACGTTAGCTTCCGTGATTTTGTCGGTCGCAAACTGGCCTTGGCTGTTCGCAATCAACGTCCCCCTTGGCATGGCCGCCTTCTTCCTGGGGCGCAAAGTGCTTCCTGCCACGCCTCGTGCCAATCACACATTCGACGGGCTGACTGCCCTTTACAACGTTGTGGCGTTCAGTCTTCTGATACTGATGTTCGGGGATGCGGCCCACCAGGCGAGCCTGAGGACACTGGCGATCGAGTTGGCAGGCACTGTGTTGTTCTTTGCCCTCCTCCTGCGTCGGCAAGCGGACCATAAAGCGCCCATGTTTCCAGTCGATTTGCTGCGCAGGCCCATGTTCACCCTGTCGGTGGTCACATCGGTGTGCACCTTCGCAGCACAGGGATTGGCCTTTGTAGCGCTCCCCTTTTACTTCTTCACCACCCTTGGTCGATCTGCGGTGGAGACGGGTTTCCTGATGACGCCCTGGGCCGTGATGGTGGCAATCATGGCACCCATTGCAGGCCGACTCAGTGACCATTATTCGCCAGGCGCTCTGGGCGGCATCGGTCTCGCGATCCTGGGCGCCGGGCTGGTTGCATTAGTGCTCATGTCCGATGCCCCGTCGACGTTTGACATCAGCTGGCGCATGGGGGTTTGCGGAGTCGGGTTTGGATTCTTCCAGGCGCCAAACCTGAAAGGTTTCATGGGGAGCGCTCCACCTGATCGCGGCGGAAGCGCCAGTGGAATGGTCGCAACCTCTCGCCTCATAGGCCAGGCCACCGGTGCCGCACTGGTCGCCTACTGTTTTATGGTATCGAGCGAACAGGGAGCAACGTTCGCGTTGTGGGCTGCGGCTTTGTTTGCTGCGGTCGCCAGTCTTGCGAGTTTCGGGCGCGTCGTTGCCATAAAAAATTAAAGCGCTGATCGCCGGTGGGGGCTGACGACTTTCGTCGGCCGCGGGAACATCCGATCAACACCACCGAATGTTCTCGGAGAAAAAATGCTCGTTCGTCGAGCCCAACCGATGAACATTCCACCTTGCAGACCCAGGAACCCAGGTCGTACGGATTGCAGAAATATCTGAGCGTCTTCGCCAGTCGCTGCCGACGTCAACATGCACGAACTCCATGGCCGCTGTATTGCTGGATCCATCCTCTGGTCATACATACAGAGGTATGAGCGCCGCATATGGACTGACTAACTGACTAAACCTGCGCACGAATGCGTCTCCAGCCCCTGAAAGATAGTATTTCTTTAAGGTTATGGAGGGTCTCGTCATGAACAAGCTGCTTGCGAAAATGACCATCAGGTTATCAACACTGTTCTTCAAATCGGCGTTGGTCAACGTGAATTCCTCCGCCTGTCTGAGTAGCGAGTCCTCTGAAAATGAAATGCACGTCTGCGTGCCCGGGAGCGGTCTTTCATCGATGCATCTCAGCACTCATACCCACCTGACCCGGGTCGAAGGGGGGGATGACGTAATCCCCGCTGGATCTCATCTGGTAAGTCCTCGCGCATTCTATGTCCATCACGGCATCTACCTCGGTGACGGCAAGGTGGCGCACTACTCGGGGTTAAGCGGCTCCCTGCGGCCCGGCCCTATTGAAGTCACCGGCCTCCAACAATTTGCCAACGGGAGATCCATCTGGATTTACCAAGACCAACCGGCTTTCTCAAACGATGAAATCGTCGCTCGCGCGTGTTCAAGAATGGGTGAATCTCAGTACAAAATACTTTCGAACAATTGCGAGCACTTTTGCAACTGGTGCATTAACGGCACCAGCTACAGCGCTCAAGTGATCGAATACATTCACTGCCCTTTGCGCGTACTGCGCCACATTCTTCGTCAAAAAACGGGTCTTATCGCCTAACTCACAATAATAAGGGCGTTTACGATCCCAGTATTTTATCCCGCGTAATGTTTAACAAAGTGACAGTCGCCTCCCAGTAGAGCTCGCGCTCTGGACGCCGTCGAACGGTTGGGCGAGTCCTGACTTTACCGACTACGATTCACACTGTTAGCGGTATTGAATGGCGGACACAGCAGGCCTCTGCATTTATGAAAATCATCACTCAGCACACGCCAGCGTCTAAATTGTTTTCCCGCCCCTTTGTCAATTCCGTGCAGCTACAGCGGCTTGGGGCGATCGCCCTGTCCAGTTCAATCTTCGTCATCGATGCCGCGAGTTCGATACAGATTGCCATTGCGGTGCTCTACGTCGCCGTCATACTCATTTCTGTAAACCTGTTCTCCAGGAGAGGCGTAATAGGGGTCTCGTTCGTTTGCATCGGCTTGACGCTCACTGCGTTTGTAATAGGCCACGGCTTCGAATTATACGATGGCAGTTTCGCGCGTCTTCTCGTCAGCCTCGCTGCCATCGGTATGACGACGGTATTGGCCCTCAGGAACAAATCCGCCACCGATGAACTGCAGGAGCAGGTAAGGCTGCTGGCGCAGACCCATGACGCAATCATCGTCCGGGACATGAATCACGTCATCACCCAATGGAGTCCAGGGGCCGAAGCACTGTACGGCTGGACCAAATCTCAGGCAGTGGGCCAGGACTTTCGCGCACTCTTGAGCCCTCAGCTGATGACGAGCTGGGACCAAATGATGGCTTGCCTCCTTGAGACTGGCCATTGGGAGGGTGAAGTGATCGAACATTGTCGCGACGGAGACTGCGTGACGGTGGTGAGCCGGTGCTCGTTGTCGCGCGGCGAAAACAATGAACCCAAAGCGATTCTTGCCACCCATAACGACATTTCTGCCCAAAATCGAGCGATTGAGGCCCTCCAGCGCAGTGAGGCGTTCCTCGCTGGCGCGCAATGGTTGAGCCAGACCGGGAGCATTGGTCTCAAAATTCCCAGCGGTGAAATGTACTGGTCAAAAGAAGCACGACGGATATTCGAATTCAATGCCGATGAGCCCCCCACACTGACCAGCATTCTGGCAAAAACCCATCCAGACGATATTGAGATCGTCAAAGCTGCGATCAAACATGCCTACCAGAAAGTACCTCACATCAAGACCGAATATCGCCTTTCAATGGCTGACGGACGAGTCAAACACCTGCAGATGCTGGCTCAACTCGTAAAAGAGGGGGACGAAGGCAGCGAGTATGTGGGTGCGTTGATGGACGTCACGGACACCCGAATGGCTGAGGAAGCTCTGCACAGGTCAGAAGTTCAGCTCGCTCACTTCAGTCGGGTTGCGACGCTTGGCGAACTCGCTGCATCCATCGCCCATGAAGTCAACCAGCCGTTGGCGGCCGTCGCCACCAATGGAACCGCCGGCCTGCGTTGGCTGAACCGCGACACGCCTGATATTGACGAAGTGCGCAGCGCAATCGAACGCATGGTGAGCGAAACGCACAGGGCGAGTGAAGTTATCAGACGAATCCGGGCGATGGCTCGCAAAACCGAACCTCAGAAAGCCGCGTTGAATCTGGTGGAAATCATCGATGAGTCTCTGGCCCTCGTGGACAGGGAACTCAAGCGCAACAAGGTGGCGCTGGAGCGAAGTTTTGACGTTGACGCCGTCTCGGTCACTGGCGACCGAGTCCAGTTACAGCAGGTCATCATCAATTTACTCATGAACGGCATGCAGGCAATGGCGAACGCAAAGATCAAACGTCGCACCCTGCATCTTTGCCTCAGGCACTCTGACACCGGCTCAATTTCTTTTGAGATCAAAGACAGCGGTCCCGGCATTTCCGCCGATCGTATGGCCATGTTGTTCATGGCCTTCTATACGACGAAGCCTGAAGGGATGGGCATGGGACTGTCCATTTGCAGATCGATTATTGAGGCTCATGGTGGCCGGATCTGGGCCACCTCTGAACCGGACGAAGGCGCCGTTTTTCATCTGTCGTTACCGACAAGTCAGAGGGAGCAACCTTGAACCGAGACACGTCATCCCATCGTTCTGCCGATACTTCGCCCATTGTCTTTGTCGTCGACGATGAAGCGTCCATGCGCGAAGCCTTGGCCAGTCTGTTCCGCTCAGTCGGCGTACGCGTCGAAACGTTCGCCTCTGCTGCGGAGTTTCTGGAGCGGCCGGATCCAGATGCGCCTAGTTGCCTGGTATTGGATGTTCGTCTGCAAGGGTCAAGCGGACTGGATTTTCAACGTCAGTTGATAGAGGCGAACATCAATCTGCCGATCATTTTCATGACGGGGCATGGCGACATTGCAATGTCAGTGAAAGCAATGAAGGCGGGCGCTCTGGATTTTCTCGTCAAACCTTTTCGTGATCAGGACTTGCTGGATGCAGTATCCGCGGCACACAGAACAGACGCTTCTTGCAGAGAAGCCCGCAAACAGGATTCTGGATTGCACGCCTGCTACCAGTCTCTGACGGCTCGGGAGCGAGAAGTGATGGCATACGCTGCCCGAGGGTTGATGAACAAACAAATTGCCAGCGAGATGAACCTGAGTGAAATCACGGTCAAGATACATCGCGGCCACGCCATGAAAAAAATGCAGGCGAAATCGTTTGCCGATCTGGTTCGAATGGCCGAATCACTCGGTATTGGAGATAAAGGCTGAGATGCACATACGTGTGTATTATTTTTTTCAAAGGAATGGCCGCATAAAGTGGCCTTATATTGAAGAGGTCAATTTCTAACCTGCCTCTTTCACAAGGATACACACCATGAGCAAAGTCCCCGTGATTTCCATTGTTGATGACGACACGTCCGGCCGGATAGCGCTGAGCAGCCTGGTACGTTCGTTGGGCTACACCCCCTGTCTTTTTGCCTGCGCCGAAGACTTTTTGGCGTCCACTCATCGCAACGACACCGACTGCCTGATTTCAGACGTGCAGATGCCGGGAATGACAGGCCTGGAACTACAGGATGAACTTGTTCATCACGGGCAGGACATCCCCATGATATTGATTACCGCTTATCCGGAGGAGACTGTGCGCAGGCGTGCTGAGGATGCTGGCGCG